>Ga0265313_10000038_pt1 | contig 122517 bp, 116 predicted proteins | sample 4123metaG_FD_203122 | JGI IMG/M metagenome (GOLD analysis project Ga0265313, IMG submission 203122) | Rhizosphere microbial communities from Carex aquatilis grown in University of Washington, Seatle, WA, United States - 4-1-23 metaG | ecosystem: Host-associated > Plants > Roots > Rhizosphere... | reverse complement strand
TTTTCGGGGTCAGAGCGAATGATGCGAGCTCTGGAACCCCGCGATTTCTCGGTGTTTTCTTGTAGGCACGACTGGGTTCGAACCAGCGACCCCTACCGTGTCAACGTGACGATGGGCGTTTCTAGCTGTTACCACGCGGCACTTTCCTCGAAGAAATCGTTACCCCGGCGTACTGGAGCGTCCAGCCCGATACGTCAAGGTGGTCTGGAAAGTGGTACGTGCCGGCCCGGTAAGGGGGCCGGTTTTCTCCGGGGTTTCTGGCCCCTCGGCCGGTAGGGCCCGAGGTGGCCCCTGCCCCCTCCGTCCGTGACGGTCGGCCGGTCCCTGCCGTAGGCTGGACCCCCATGGCAGCGACCCGGAAGCCGACAGCCCCCCGCAAGGCGACGAAGAAGGCGGCACGCCCGAAGGCTGCCGTGAGGCCCCCTGCCCGGGACGACGAGGTCGGCGCGCTCTTCAAGGCCGCCCGGTTCCAGGAGACGACCTCCGACATCTCCCGGGCCCTCGGGCTCCGGAGCTTCCTCGGCAAGAAGGTCGGCCGATGGGTGCTGCACGCCGCGACGCCCTCCCCGACGGAGGGCCACGCCGTCGACCTGGTCCTCAACGGCGCCCACCAGCCGGGCGGCCTCGAGTACGGGACCAAGCACCGCTTCGTGACCGTGGACGCGCTCGCGCGAGACCTCGCCGCCGCCCTCAAGGACCTGCAGCGGCTCGCGAAGGACGACGAGCTCCTCAAGTGCCCCGAGTGCAAGCTGCGCTACGTCATCCAGAAGGAAGGCAAGCGCGGGACGTTCCTGTCCTGCGAGGGCATGACGCGGATCCATCGCCGCGTCGAGGGGATGCGCATCAAGGACGTGGCCTGCCGGGGGACTTCGACTCGCATCCCCGCCGTCGTGATCCACACGTAGCCGACCCTGTCGGCTGTGGCTGCGCGGTTCAGCGGGGAGGAGAATTCGTCGTTGACTTTAGAGCGATAAACGCAAATACCTATATGTAGGGATCTTATGCAAAATTAGCTTCGGGAGAGCACCAATGGCGAGCCGGCCAGCAACAGTGAACGCGATTCACGACCGTGCGCCGTCCGAGCAGCTCGAGTTCTTTCCGACAGTTCCGCCGCGTCTTGTGTGCCTTGATGGCGCACCGGTCCTCTTCTCCGCCTTTACGCACGCGGAATACGCGCCCGCCGGGTTCCTTGCCAACCTCCCACGTACGGAGCGCACGGAATGAGGGACGAAACCGGCAACACGCAGTTCACTGAAGAGGAAACGCTCGCGATACTTGAAGCCGAGCGCCTCGGAAAACCCCATCCCTTCTCCGAAAAGGAAGCCCGCCGTATTGGTGTGCCTGCTGCATCGACAAGGGGGCCGGAAGTGCGGTCTGCAGAGCCTTCCAACGTTCGCCAACTGGCCATGTGGCCCGATGGAAAGCGGGCGATGCCAACTGACTTCGTGGCGTGCGCTCTCTTTGCTGCGCTCCATGGGAAGAACACCCAATTTCTTCGCGGCGAGCACATCGCGAGCATCAACGGCTACACGGTTTCCTATACCGGCAAGCGGTTGACCCAGGTGCATGCTGACATCGTCATGGGAGCTCTGCATCTCATGCGCGGGCTTCCTGAGGGAGGCACGGTACAATTCCGCATCCGTTCGTTTCTGCGTCTTATTGGCCGGCACACGGGAAAGACAGATCGCGACAGCTTTCGCCAGCTTGTCGACGATGTTATCGCGACCGCCCTTCGCATCACCGCGCCTGATGGCAAAGTGAGCTACTCAGGCTCGATTCTCACGAAGGCGAAAGATGCGTCGGACGAAGACGATACGCTCTTCGTTCTCGAGGTCAATCAGGACCTCGCGAAGCTTTTCGATAACGGATTCGGCACCGTCGACTGGGAAAAACGCAAATCGCTTATGCGTCAGCCGCTCTGCTTGTGGTTACAACTATATTTCGCGAAGTTTACCAAGCCGATTGCCGTCGCAGAGGTACACCGTCTTTCCGGAAGCACGGCGCCCCTGAAGAAGTTCCGCCAGAATCTCCGCACGGCCCTTGCCGTTCTGGAGGACAAAGGGATAGCAAAAGCATGGATTGATCGGGAAACGGATTCTCTACGTTACGCTCCCCCGACCTATCAGGGTCACGGTGCCAATCTTCCGGCTGCGGACGCGACCCAAGGGGAACTTCGGCTGCTTTCGGCCGCTGCCCCAAACGTCAGCGCGCGTGCCAAGAGCCGGTTCGGGGAACTCTATCCGGACCTCGATGCCGATCGTTGCCTCGGTGACTTCGCCGGGTGGCTGGCCAAGACCGGCAATACGGCCGCCAACCCCGATGCGGCTTTCCTCGGTTTCGCGAAGAAGTGGGCGGTTGCCCGCGAGGCGGACAAGGGGGAATCGAGGCACCGCGCTAAGTAAGACTCTCCGAGTTTTCCACCCTATTCACGCGCATAAGAGCACCCCTTTTGCGAAAAGTGAGGGGGAACCGAGGCACCAAGCGACCGTTGTGAGGGGGAACCGAGGCACCGGACCCCGATTCCCCCGGGGGAGCGAAGCACTGAGCCCCGGGGAACCGAAGCACTTCATGGGGGGAACCGAGGCACCGGCAGCAGAGAACCGAAGCACCGTGCCGCGAAACCCCGGGGGAATCGAAGGGCCGTCCTTGGTAACCCCCGGGGAACCGAGGCACCAACCTCAGCGAATTATTGACGATAAATCAATAGCTTCAGCCTTACCCTCGCGCGCGCACGCGTAGATCTGATTTAGATAGATTGATCGATCTATCGGCTCATCTTACATTCGGAATATCTGGCAAAGGTAGGATTTACCGATAACAAGGAGCGGCCCAAGAGGGCCGCACGCTTGTGCCTCCGGATCGCTCCGCTCTCCCTCGGCCGCGAGAGGTACTCGAGGAACTGGCGGCTCCATTACATGAACAAGGAGCGGCCTTCGGCCGCCAGCTTGCAACGCTCTGCCCTGCGCTGCAGGGCGACGCTTGAGACGGCCTCCGCTACGCTCCGGCCGCGAAGGGCTTTGCAGTACCACGAGAGCGGGGCGGCGGAATCAGCACGCTCGACCGTCGGAACGTGTTGCACGTCATCCATGAGTCGGACATCGACGCTAGGGCCACCAGGAAGCTCGTAGAGAGGGATTCTCGTGGCTGGATGAGTCCTGACTCGTCTGACAGTGCGTTCGCCCGTCCGTGAGCCCTTGAATGAGGTCGTCGGTTGCGCGGCACATTCCGGCCTGGATGGTCAGGCGGTAGCACAGGGGGGCTTTTGAGACACCGGGGGAACCGAGGCACCTCGCGCTGCCATCGGGAAGTCTGATGGAGACAGGCGTACCGAGAATTACCGCCGTTCCAGGACTTCGCGGACGATCTCCGGATGGCGCGCGATGATAGCGAGCAGCGTGCGTGCCGGACCTTCCGGGGTGCGACGCCCCTGCTCCCAATCGCGCACCGTGCTGACATTGAGGCCGAAGACGCGCGCGAAGTTGGCCTGGGTCAGGCCGAGGCGCTTGCGGATCGGCTCGACATCGACGTTCTCGGGGGGATGGTATTCCCGTGCCGGGAGGTCGACCTCGCCGCGCGCCCAGCCCACGGCCTCAGAGAAGCTCTCGATGAGCGCTTCGCCGACGGTGGGTTTGCGTACTCGCTTCTTTGCGGGCTTGGTGCGGTCAGTCACGGTACTTCTCCATAAATTCGTTGCGTAATTGGACCAGGGCTTTCTTCTGGTCTGCGTTGATGTCCTCCTGGACGTTCTTCGCATAGACGTGAAGCAGCAGCAGGACCGCTTCACCGACCCAGTAGAAATAGATCGTGCGAGCTCCGCCTCGCTTGCCCATGCCTGGCCTTGGAACGCGTGCCTTGCGCAGGCCGCCGGTTCCCGGGATGACCGGCCAGTGTTCGGGGTTCGCTGCGATCGCGTCCTCCATCGTCTGACGCTCCTTTTCGGAAAAGAGCTTTGCGGCATGGCGCAGGTAGCTGCGTGTCGGGACGATCTTCACGGGAGGCAACGCATAACAGGGACCCTTTCATATCGGTGATTGTACGGCATTGCCGTAGTACAGTCAAGACGGAATCCGGAAGCTCAAGCAGGTGGTGCCCCCTTGCGCCACGGCTGCGCCGTGCCGATTTCCCCCCGACGCCCGTGCTCGGTCGGAGGAACCGCCCTTGCGCGCGAGCATGGGGGAAATGAGAGAGAGAGCGGGTCTCAACGGGCCGGAGCGCGGAGTCTTCGCCCTCGGAGATCGGAGGGTACGGCAGACTCGGCCCGCATCAAGGACGCGGCGCCCGGCAGGAGCCGGGCTTGCGCCGCAAGCGGACGCCTGCGGCGTTCCTTGACCCGAGCCTCGCTTCGCCGTGGTGTGAGTTCGTGGCGAGGGCGAGGGACGGCCAGACCAACGCTCGCCGCTTGGGCGGCTCAGGCTCAGGACTGGCACTCCTGAAGAAGAACGCAACCCCGAGATGGATCCCGTGGCGTGGGTCGGAAGCCCCCTGCCCTCCTGCGCGTTGTCTCCCTCGAGCACCCCATGGAAGCGACCGCCCGCCCTACTCTTGCCGAACGCCTCTACACCGCCTTTGATGCCCTTCGCGGAAAGGAGCAGGCCGCCGAGGCGAAGCCCCCGCTTGAGAAAGTGGCCACGGTGCCGGTCGCGGCCCCGCAGCCGTCGCAGGCCATGAGCCCCCAGGCGCTCGTGGCGGGAAACCTCGACGCCGCCCAGGGACTGCGCGGCGTGTCCAAGGGAACCGAGGTGGCCGTCGAAGCGGCCGGAGCGCAGTTCGCCCGGCAGGCGACGCCGCGAGCGACGTACGCTCCGACGCAGGCGGAGCAGCTGGCCCAGGGCAAGGGCCTCTCCCAGGCGAAGGCCCCGGAGCCCGCGAGAGAACGCGAGCACGAGAAAGCGTGAGCGGCGGCGGTCCCCCTGCCCGAGCTCGCAGACGAACCAACTGAGCCACGCGAAGACATCAATCTAGCATGATATCGTGTTAGCATTCTAGCTAACCACCAATGATATCAACTTAGATTTTTATCTTGCAAACATGGCAACATGTTAGCATTCTATGCTTGGTATCATGATAGCTTATCGAAGGGGGACCAGTGGCAACCATTACTCTTGCGGTCATTTCGCAAAAGGGCGGGACGGGTAAGACGACCGCCGTTATCAACTTCGCCGTTGCGGCAACGCGGGCAGGCAAGCGCGTCGTTATCGCTGACCTAGATCCTCAGGCGTCCGCGACGACCTGGTACCGTTTACGAGCCGACAAGTCGCTGATCGTTCAGCCCACTCACCCGGCGGGGCTGCCGGAGCTTCGAGCCGCTGCAGAAAAGCAAGGCATCGACTGGCTGATTCTCGACACTGCCGCCGGAACGGACCCGACGACCGCCAAGGCCGTCGAAATGTCCGATATCGCCTTGATTACCTGCCGTCCTTCGCTTTTCGACCGCGATGCCACGGCCAATAGCGTCCGGCTTTGCCGCGTTCACGGCCGCACCCCGCACATCCTGCTGACGCAGATCGAGCCGCAGGGCACGCAGGCCGATGATGTCCGTGGCGCCTTAGCGAGTGTGGGCGTCGAAGTGCTGGTCGGGGGCCTCGGGCGCCGCGCCGCCTTCGCGAAGAGCATCAACGGCGGACTCGCGGCCAGCGAATACGAACCGAGCGGCAAGGCATCAGCGGAAGTCGTCGCCTTCTACGAAGCCGTGGAGCGTCACGCTAGCAAGGTATCAAAGTATCAACCTAGCAAGCTAGAGAACGTCCAGTGACCGACAAGAAGAAACCGACGATGCCTTCGCTTGACGCTTCCGCGTTTGCAGCGGCTGCCGTACCTCAACCAGATCCGGTTCATATCGCGACAGCGCAGTCCGTCTCCCGACCGGTTCCCGTGGCCGAACCCACTCCCGCGACACCCGCCAAGCCGGTGACATCGACGGCCAAGACCTCGAGCCGAGCGGGGAAGGTTCAGCTCAATGTTTGGGTATGGCCAGAAACGAAGCAGAAGCTTCTCCATCGGAAAGCGGACACGGGGGAGGGCATCGAAGAAATGGTCAGCGCTGCCATTGATGCCATGTTAGCAAGCAAGCATGATATGAAGGTACCAAGCTAGAATCTCCTGAACGCACCAATCTGCAATTAGACACATCGCGCCGTTGCGCGCCAACGTAGCGTCACCTCCGCACCGCATCGCTTGCACCAGGTGAAGACGGTACGGCCTGTCCCGTGAGTGCCCCGGCGTCACCTTCGGGCTTGGGGCAGGGGCCATGCCCGCGCGCCACCCATGGCTCAACGAACGGCGTTCCGGCGCGTTCGCGCGTGCCGCCCGAGAGCGGCGCGCCTCGGCATCTTCGACCCCTCCGGGGTGCCGGGCTTCTGCTTTTCCGGTTTCCCGCGAGCGGGAGCCCTCCGGAAATGCAGCCCGTCATGCCGAGGAGCGCCGCGGCGTCCCGCTTTTGGCGAACGAGCCGGAACGCCTCCGGCTTGACCTGAGGAGGACGATCTCATGACCTCACGCGCTGCCACGAAGAAGAAGCCGACCCAGAGCGGTTACGCTCCCTGCGCCTGCCGCGACTGCATGGAGGTCGCCATCCAGGGCCCCGATGAGACGAAAGCCTACTGCACCGCTTGTGAAGCGGCCGGGTGCCCCGACCACCAGGGCGTGCCCCGGATGTCGCAGGAGTGCCGAGCTCCCGGTGCCTACGGCGGCGACGACGCCGGCTGAGGGCCAGGGCGCTTCGCGCCCGTGGCCACGCGCCCGTGCGTCTCGGCAGCTCCGTCCCTTCCGGGAATGGACACCCTTGACTGAACGTGCGAACAGCGCGTAAACTCTGGCAAATTTCGAACGTGACCCCGTGACCGGCGGTCCGGTAGCGTTCTCGACTTAGGGGGACGTTGACGTGACCGAGGCGCTGATGAAGTCGCAGAATTTCGAGTTCCTGCGACCAAAGCACCGCGAGCTTGCCGACCTTGGCCGCTTCGCGGAGGCCTACGCGCGCCCCGACCCGGCGGGCGCGCTCGTGAAGCTGCGCTCGTTCATCGAGAACGTCGTCGCGATCATTTACGATACCTATCGTCTCCCGCGTCCGTACACGGACAGCATTTTCGACCTTTTGGGCGAGGCCGCGTTCCGCGCCGCAGTCCCGGACGTCGTACTGACCAAGCTCCACGCCATCCGGAAGGCGGGCAACCGGGCGGCGCACCATGAAGCTCCGGGCGCACCGATCGCGCTTCAGGGCCTGCGCGACGCGTTCGACATCGCGCAGTGGGTCTATCTGCGCATCGACGGCGGACAACGCGCCCAGTGCCCCGCCTACAAGGAGCCACCGGAGGTGGCGACGGTCGACAGTGCCGCGCTCCAGAAGGAGAAGCAGGCCGCCCTCGACAAGCTCGCCCAACACGAAGCCCAGCTCCAGAAGGTACTCGACGATCTCGAGGAAGAGCGCCGAAAGCGGGAGCTCGCCGAGAAGTTCGTCGAGCACACGAAGGAGGAGCTCGACGCGCTGCGGGCCGAAGGTCAGAAAGCGGCGAACATCCTTCACCTGAGCGAAGAGACAACGCGCCACCGGCTCATCGACCAGGAGCTCCAGGACGCAGGCTGGAACGTCGGGCCGAACGGCAAGAGCAACGAGCAAGTGCGCCAGGAAGTGCGGCTCTCGACGATGCCGACGGAGTCGCGCGAGGGATACGCCGACTACGTGCTCTACGGCGACGACGGCAAGCCGCTCGCTGTCATCGAGGCGAAGAAGACTGTCAAGGACGCGCGCATTGGCGCGGAGCAGGCGCGCATTTACGCCACCTGCCTCGAGAAGGAGACCGGCCAGCGCCCGGTCATCTTCTACACCAACGGCATCGACATCTACGTCTGGGACGACGCGCAAGGCTACACGCCCCGCAAGATCTACGGCTTCTACTCGAAGGACAGCCTCGAGTACCTGCTTCACCAGCGGAGCAACCGAAAGGCGCTTGCCACGGTTTCGCCGAACTTGGGCATCGTCGAGCGCATGTACCAGCTCGAGGCCATCAAGCGCGTAAGCGAGCGCTTCGAGGAGAAGTTCCGCCGCGCGCTCCTTGTGCAGGCGACTGGCACCGGCAAGACGCGCGTCGCGATCTCACTCTGCGAGCTTCTCATGCGCGCAGGATGGGCTAAGCGCATCCTGTTTCTCTGTGATCGGCGCGAGCTGCGCAAGCAGGCAAACAACGTCTTCAAGGAGTTTCTCCCGGGTGAGCCGCGCGTTATCGTCGATAGCACGACGTCATCGGACCGCGACAAGCGCGTCTACCTCGCGACGTACCCGGCGATGATGCAGTGTTACGAGACGTTCGACGTCGGCTTCTTCGACCTCGTTATCTTCGATGAATCGCACCGCAGCATCTACAAGAAATACCGCGAGCTCGTCATGTACTTCGACGCGCTGCAGGTGGGCCTGACGGCCACGCCGCTCAAGTACGCGGAGCGCGACACCTTCAAGCTCTTCGGCTGCGAGCACAACGACCCGACCTCGAATTTCACTTACGAGGAAGCGGTCAATGGGAAGTTCCTTGTGCCGTTCCGCGTCCGCGAGTTCCCGTCGAAGTTTCGCGAGCAGGGCTTCAAGTACTCGCAGATGTCCCCGGAGCAGCGTGCGGAGCTCGAGGCACAGGAGGACAATCCCGTCACCGTCGACTACGAGCCGGGCCAACTTGACCGCGAAGTGTTCAACAAGGGCACGAGCCGCATCATCCTCCGCAGCCTCATGGAGGAGGGCATCCGCGTAGGGGAGGGCACCCGTCTGGGCAAGACCATCGTCTTCGCCAAGAGCCACCTTCACGCCGTGCATCTCGCGGAGCTTTTCCAGGAGATGTACCCGCAGTATGGCGGCACGTTCTGCCGGGTGATCGACAACCAGGAGCCCAGGGCCGACCAGCTCATCGACGACTTCAAGATCAAGGACTCTGACCCCGTCATCGCGATCTCCGTCGACATGCTCGACACGGGCATCGACGTCCCCGAGGTCGTGAACCTCGTCTTCGCCAAGGCGGTGAAGACCCCGGTGAAGTTCTGGCAGATGATCGGCCGAGGCACGCGCCTATGCAGGAACCTCTTCGGGCAGGGCGAGGACAAGACCGAGTTCCTCATCTTCGACCACGGCCGGAACTTCTGGTTCTTCGAGGAAAAATACAAGGAGACGCAGCCATCGCCGCAGAAGTCGCTGCTGCAGCACCTCTTCGAGGCACGCATGGCCGTCGCAGAAACGGCCCTCAATACGATGAACGAAGCCGTGTTTCAGGCGACCGTCGACCTGCTCGTGCAGGACGTGCGCCACGTGATGGACTCGAAGGGCATCGACGTCCGCAACAGGAGAAAGGAGCTTGAGCTCCTCTCGAACCGCGAGACCGTCGCGCAGTTCGCGCCAGCCACCAAGGCGGATCTCTCCTCCATCGCCGCGCCTCTCATGCAGTGGCGCAACGTCCGGGGGGACGAGGACGCCTACCGCTTCGATCTCCTCGTCACGCGGCTCGAGGTCGAGGTGCTCAAGGCCTCGCCGCGCGTGGCGGACCTCAAAGCCGAGGTCGAAGCCCAGGTCGCGCTCCTCATGAAGAACCAGAACCCGGTCAAGGCCAAGGCGGCCGCGATTCAAGCCGTGCAGAGCAAGGAATTCTGGGCGAGCATCACCGTCCCCAAGCTCGAGGACATCCGCACGGAACTGCGCGGCATCATGAAGTACCAGGCGCAGGCGAACCCGCCGCGCATCACGGTGAAGGTGTACGACGTCGCCGAAACCGTGGCTGCCGGTTGGGACCGCACGCCGAAGATCGACGGTCTCGATCTCGTCGAGTACCGGCATCGCGTCGAGAAGGTGCTGCGCGAGCACTTCACGAACGACCCCACGCTCCAGCGCATCCGCGCCGGGAAGGCCGTCCGCGACGAGGACCTCGAGGTGCTGACGCGGCTCGTGCTCGAAGTCGACGACAAAGCCAACATCAAACACCTCATCCAGCCGGAGACGAAGCAGTCGCTCCTCGACGTGCTCCGGGGCTTGGTCGGGCTCGACCCCGAGGCGGTCGACGCCGCGTTCACGGGCTTCGTGCACAAGCATCCGCGTCTTTCGGCGCAGCAGCTTCGCTTCCTGCAGCTCCTCAAGAACCACATCGCCCAGAACGGCGGCATCGAGCTCGATCGGCTCTACGAGCCGCCCTTCACCAGTCTCAACGCCAACGGCATCGACGGCGTGTTCACCGAAAAGGGCCAGGTCGACGAGATCCTCGTCATCCTTGAGGCCTTCCAGCCACGCAGAGCGGCAGGGTCCACGCCGCCGCCACCTGAGAGCAAACGCGCATGATCACCGGGAAACTGAAAAGCGATATCGACAAGCTCTGGGAGGAATTCTGGACCGGCGGCATCACCAACCCGCTCACGGTCATTGAGCAAATCTCCTTCCTCATGTTCGCGCGGCTGCTCGACGTCACCGAAACACGCAACGAAGCGCGCGCCGGCCGCACCAAGAAGCCGTTCAAGGCAATCTTCGGCCCCAAGGAGCAGCAGCTGCGGTGGTCGCATTTCCGGCACGTGAAGGCCGAACAGATGCTCAAGGTCGTGCGCGACGACGTGTTCCCGCATTTCCGCAAGCTGAACGGCGGGACGACCTTCAGCGAGTACATGGCCGACGCGCAGCTGATGATTCAGAAGCCGAGCCTGCTCGTCTCCGCCGTCAACATGATCGAGGCGCTGCCCATCACCGAGGGCGATGCCAAGGGCGACCTCTACGAGTACCTGCTCAGCAAGTTGACGACAGCAGGCATCAACGGCCAGTTCCGAACGCCGCGCCACATCATCCGCTTCATGGTCGAAATGCTTGACCCGAAGCCGACGGACTCCGTCGGCGACCCGGCCTGCGGCACGGCGGGCTTCCTCGTCGGTGCGATGCAGTACCTCCTCGAGAAGTACAGCTCGCCCAAGGGCATCTACGTCGCCGAGAGCGGCGAGAAAGTCTACACGGGTGACAAGCTTGAGCCGTACCGCGATCACATCCAGAACGAGATGTTCCACGGGTTCGACTTCGACACCACGATGCTCCGCATCGCGTCGATGAACCTGATGCTTCATGGAGTCGACAATCCCGACATCCACTATCAGGACACCCTCTCGAACTCCTTCCCCGAGAAGTTCGCCAGGCAGGCGAGCGGCTGCTTCGACGTCATCCTCGCGAACCCCCCGTTCAAGGGGAGCCTCGACGCCGAGGACGTGCATCCGTCGCTCACGCAGAAGCTGAAGACGAAGAAGACTGAGCTCCTCTTCGGTGCGCTCATCCTGCGTATGCTGAAGAAGGGCGGTCGTAGCGCGACCATCGTGCCGGACGGCGTGCTCTTTGGGTCATCGAACGCGCACGTGACCCTTCGCCGGATGCTGGTGGACGAGAACCAGCTTGAGGCAGTCATCTCGCTACCGTCTGGCGTGTTCAAGCCGTACGCAGGCGTCTCGACCGCCATCCTCGTGTTCACCAAGGGCGGCGAGACCGACCATGTCTTCTTCTACGACGTTGAGGCCGACGGCTTCTCGCTCGACGACAAGCGCGACCCCGTGAAGGAGAACGATCTTCCCGACGCGCTCGGGCGTTGGCAGAAGCGGGACGCGAAGAAGGACAAGGACCGCACGGCGAAGCACTTCATGGTGCCCGTCGCCGGGATTCGCGAGAAGAACTTCGAACTCTCCATCAACCGCTACAAAGAGACGCCGCACGAAGAAGTGCAGTACGAGTCACCGAAGGTTGTTCTCGGAAGGCTCCGCGCGCTCGAGACTGAGATTGCGAAGGACTTGACGGCGATTGAGGGGATGCTGTGACCGCTGGAGCGGACCCTATTGGAGGTGCGCTTCCATCGTTGTGGCGGTCCACAACGCTTGGGCAGCTGTGTGACGAGTTCGGCGGAGAAGTGCAAACTGGACCATTCGGGAGTCAGTTACACGCCGCCGACTACGTCGCTGACGGCGTGCCCTCTGTGATGCCCAAGGACATTATCGGCGACCACATCTCGGCGGATTCGATAGCACGCGTGCCCGAGGAGGATGCTGCGCGGCTCGCAGTTCACCGGCTCCGAGCTGGCGACATTGTATATGCCCGGCGGGGTGACATCGGCCGACGAGCCTTGGTCACGGAGCAGGAGGAAGGATGGCTCTGTGGGACGGGTTGCCTCCGGATTCGGACGAATGCGCCATCTGTGTTGCCCGCCTATATGCTCGCGTATCTCGGCCACCCGGCCGTGCGTTCGTGGGTCGAATCGAAGGCTCAGGGAGCCACAATGTTGAACCTGAACACAACAATCCTGCGGTCGCTGCCCTTGCGGGTGCCCCCTATCGCCGAGCAGCACCGCATCGCCGTCATCCTCAACACAGCCGACGTGGTTCGGCGCAAGCGCAGGGAAGCCATCGCGCTCACCGATGAGCTGCTGCGGTCGGCGTTCTTGGAGATGTTCGGGGACCCGGTGACTAACCCGAAGCGGTGGCCGGTGAAGCCACTGGCCACCACGATTGAGCGCTTCGAGGCAGGGTGGAGCGCGAACGGTGAAGCGAGGATTCGGACGGGCGACGAGTATGGAGTGCTCAAGGTGAGCGCGGTGACGTCAGGGTATTTCCGGCCGAAGGAGCACAAGGCGGTTGCTGCTGCGGACGTTACCCGAGAGCTCGTCTCGCCCCGGCGCGGCGACCTCCTGTTTAGCCGAGCGAACACGCGCGACCTCGTGGCCGCATGCTGTCTGGTCGAACGAGATGAGCCGAGGCTGTTCCTCCCCGACAAGCTCTGGCGCATCGTTGCCGATGGACGCATGGCGACGCCGGAGTACCTGAAGTTTCTCCTGGGACACGAGCGTTTTCGCCACGAGCTCACGAAGCGGGCCACTGGGACGAGCGGCTCGATGCTCAATATCTCAATGGAGAAGGTGCGCTCGATGGAGATTCCCGCCCCGCCCATCGCGCTCCAAAAGCGCTTCTCGTCGCAGGTTTGGAAGACGTACGCCCTCCGAGAGCGACTAGCGGAGGCGTGTACGGTCGCCGACGCGCTGTTCGGCACGCTGGTCCAGCGTGCATTTCGTGGGGACTTGACCCCGCGAACGGAACAAGCGGCGGCTCGGGTCTCTCGAGGAGCACGCGCGCAATCGGACACGCCGTCCTTCTTGCCGTGACAACTAGGGCCACAACCCCTTCGCACCGACTCCAAACGGCTCGCGTCGTTAGACGCCTGTTCATGTGCTTGCGATCACGCCGAAGGGGAGTCGATAGGTCTCCATGAGATATGTCTCGGTCACGCTCAACAATTCCAGTTGCTCCCGGCTTACCTGTGCCTTTGAGAGACCCGGCTGCACGATAGGGCAGAGCGCTCCGGTGGCCGCCACCTCGGCGGCATTGACGCGACAACGCAGGCCTGCCTCCGGCATACGGCTCCTTGCGCTGGGGCACCAACCTGCCCGGGGCGATCATTGCTGGGCTTTTGCCCCGCCTGCTTCAACCATTGACTGAACGCGTGCATAGGCTGTACCATGGGCGAAACTATGAGCGTGAACCCGGCTCGTCGGGGCACGTTCACGACTGAGGGGGGACGTTGACGAGCATGCCCACGGCCGCCACAATCACAGTCCGCGAAGCGCTGGACCTTCTCGATGGGCCATTCGCAAGCCTTGCTCAGGGCGTCGCTCAGCGCCGATACGCCTTTTGGCTTGGTTCGGGCATTTCGCGTTCTCGCGTCGACGATCTCAGGGGGGTCGTTGCACGAGTCCTTGAGCACCTGAGAACCAACATCGACGCCGGCAATCCCAATTGTGTGTACCTGGCGGCGCTTGTAGAGGCCATTGAGCTCGCCCATCTGTCGCCCGGCGACCGTGCTCAAGTTGATTTCGCGGTTCCAGTCTCAGCATGGCCAGTCATGGCAACGGTACTCACCAATTTGACGCGCGACTATTCCCGGCTTCTCGATATCCGGGTAACTGGCCACCCGGAAGCAGACTATTTACTTTGGGATGTGGTCGATGTACCTGCAACGTTTGCGGCGGCTGACGCTATACCGGATTGCGAGCACCTATGCCTCGCTATTCTGGTGTTGGAGGGTGTCGTGCCCGACCTGCCGACGGCCAATTGGGACGGTCTCATAGAGGCTGCGGTGGACGAGTTGACGGGGGCAAGTGGTGCAGCGCTGCGAACCTGTGTGGTCGCCGACGACTTACGCGAGCCCCCGTTGCTTACTCGTCTTCTCAAATTTCACGGCTGTGCCGTCCGTGCGGCCAACAATCCCGCCGCGTACCGATCGCTCCTCATCGCGCGTTATTCGCAGATCACGGACTGGCCGCATAATGATGATTACGCCCTTATGCTCCGACAATTGGTCGACCTGGCGGCAACTAAACCCACGCTTATGATTGGCCTATCCGCTCAGGACGTCAATATTCAATTTATCTTCGGGGAGGCGCGAGCTCTAATGCCATGGGTCTGGCCGTCCGATCCTCCAGCACACGTTTTCGCTGAAGACGTTTTGGGGCCGGACCAGCGCAATATTCTTAGGGTTGTGTATCGCGGGGCCTACGACACAAATATTCCGGCGATTGAAGCTAGCGCTCTCTTTCGTGCTTATGCGAAACCCACCTTGACGGCTTTGGTGCTGCACGTCCTCTGTACCAAGCTGCGCGCGTTCGTGCAAAACGTTGCGGCGCCGCTGTTGAACGACGGGGAGCGTACGGCCGTAGGGCACGGCATTGTTAGGCTTCGCAATCGACTCGCTGATGCGGCTGAACCCGATCGACTCGTATTCATAAAATCGTTCGTCCGTGCAGCATCACACGCAATGTCGTTGTTCCAAGAAGGTACGCCCGCAGCTGATCAACGTTACCGACCGCTTGGGGAAGTGCCGCTGCACAGGATAGCTGTGGCCCCCGATCTCGCGACAAGCGGTACGCGTGAACTCGCCGCCGCGCTGGGCGTCATCGGTCTCGGCGATGCCGCCGGGCACTGGACCGTCGACAAGGCCGATCCGAACCGCCCAGAGACCGGTGCGCTGCGCCTGTCTTCTCGGTCCAATACTGCGCGAATCTTCTTCGCCGCTAACGACCGGGCGGCGGTGAACCTGGAGATCAATGGTCTCGTGAGGCCTGACGACCCAGACGCGATCGTTGTCCACTCGATTGCTCCAGTTCCAAAGATGCCGAGATCGCCGGTCGCGCCTCCTGGGCGTGTTGGCCGCCCGGGCTTGCGGAATGTAGCCATGGCCGGACTCTTGCGGGAAGCGACAACCTCTGACAATCTCGGCGCCCGATTCCGTGAGGAAGCGCTCTTATGACGCAGAGTCAACCAGTGACCCGAGTCATCCGTATCCTGAGCGCTGCCGGATATCGCCTTCGGGCATCCCCAGTAACGGTCGCGTCTGTACCGTTCGAGTTTGCTGCACTTTTGTTGGGCTCAGACCGTGCCAATGACCTCATCATAGTAGTCGACACGCTGGTGGATCGCGAAGAGCGTATCCGACAGAAAGTTGAGGGGCTCAGCCGCGCACTGGATCTCGTTGGCTCTCGTCGCCCGCTGACGGTCGTGTTAGTTGGGCCGGCGCCTCGACCTGCTATCGTCGAAGCTCTTGCGCGCGTCAGCCGCGTACTCGCTGTTGGCACGCCCACCGGCCCGAGCGCGGATCGCTTTTTGGAGGACACACTTGCGGTCCTATTGCCGTTAGCTTTGCCCGATGCAGGCGAAACTGTTGTCGATCCGTTGAACGAAGTGCGGAGTCAACTCTCCGCTGACATCGACGAAGCTGTCGTCGCGCCAGTGCTCGCGGCCGCCTCCGGCGGAGCAGACGCGGTCAAAGGAGCGTTGCGAGCTATCTTGGAGGAGCCCCTAGACTTGGGCTCCGAAGGGCTCGCAACATGAGTCCGTCACTCAACAGCATATCCATTTCGAATTTCCGCAGCATTAGCGGCACCATTACGGTTCCGCTCAACGCACCGGTCGTCCTGATGCATGGGCTAAATGGTGCCGGAAAGACTAGCGTGCTCTCCGCCATCGAATTAGCTCTTACAGGAGAGATTGTGGCCATGCGCCGCGCTGACGCCAATTATCGTGCGCATTTGATTCACCGAGGTGCGGCCGACAGCCGGATTTCTCTCGACGTCGCCGACGTGGCGGGTTCGTCGACGAGCCCGCACTCGAATGTCATTGGGTCAAATGGCATTGTTGGCGGCGCATTGTTGTCGGGAGAGGGCGCACGATTTTTCAGCGAACGCTGCTACTTGGCTCAGGCCGCGCTTGGGCGGCTGCTTGAAATATATCAGACGGCGAGTCCGCGCGAGGACTCTGCACTAACCCACTTCGTGAAGGAGTTGCTGGGACTAGATGCGCTCGATGCGCTGATCGACGGGCTACACCCCGCGGGGGACATCCGGAACACCCGGCGTTTGTCACCCCGCTATGTAGAGACGGAAGCCCGAATTGGGGAGCTTGCGGAGCGCATAGAAACTAACCAGAAAAAGCTCGCAACTACACTGAATGATGCGATGCAGAGACGCGTCGCAATCCGCGCTGTTCTGACAACGCTTTCGCCTTTGCCGGAGCCAGTGTTAGGGGCCGACCTTCCGACGGACGTGGAAGTCTTGCTCAGGAATGAGGACGATGATCGCCGACTCATCACGTTCAATGGCTACCGGCGCGATCTGGCGAGCCTTCGACAAAGAGCCGTGCCGCTTGCCACGACTCCCGAGGCCGCCAGTGAGGCGGCCGCTGTGGCCGAGGACCAAGCAGCGCGTGCCGCTGCCGACAGCTGGCGTACGAATACCGGAAGGCCGATTGAGACGCTCATTGCAGACTTGCGGGCGATTTTCCCGGACCTGCCATCGGTCGCTTCGACGGATCCAACGACGGCGTTTCGAACGGCGACTACCCGAATGGAAGGCGAACTAGGGCGCTGTTCCCGCTCCGTCGCCGCCGACGACGCAGTCATTGCGCAAATCGATAAATTTAGCCAAGATGTGGAGCAAAGTCGGGCGCGCGTTGCACTTGCTGACGAGCAGCTCGCTTCGATAACGGGGGAAGCTGAAGGACTCAGTAGGGCGTTAGCGGCGATCATTCCGCACATTCATGAGGATGACTGCCCGGTCTGCGGTCGGAACTATGGAGAGACCGCCCAAGGTTCGCTCGTGCATCGTGTCTCAGGTCAGGTCGCGCGCCTCACAGAGCAGGCGGGTAGACTTCAAGGTCTTGGGCAAACCCGGGCGAGTGCCGTAGCCGAACAGGCGAAGGCCGAGCGTGACAGAGACGCAGCGGTTGGTAGACGACTAAGCCAGGAGGCGCGCACTGCGCTTAAGGCGCGCATCTCCGATCTTACTGAAGCGAATCGACGATTGACGGCGGTGGCTGCGTCGGTTGGTGCTGGTGCTGCTGCCATAAGTCGCGAGGCGGAGGCTCAGCGACGGCTGTCCGAGATTCGCAACCGGGATCGTTTGGCAACAGAGGTGCGCGCCGCGCTCGGCGAGCTATGTCGCGCCCTCGAACAGCAATCTCTTGGTACCTCGGAGGCCATTCCCGCTGCTATCCAGCGGCTAGAGACCTACGTGGCTGCCCAGGAGGCGGCTCATAGTGAGCGATTGAAACGGAGGCGGGCAGCATTAGGGCAATATCAGCTTCTACGAGAGCAAGAGGCCGAGATCCAGCAGTTGCGAAGGAATATACTTTCTGACGAGGCTCTCAAGAAGCGATGGGACGACGCATTCGCGACGGCTGAGCGTCACAGGCAAACTGCCAAGACCGTGGCTCGCGTTGCTGCAAATGCTCGGACCGTCATCGTGGGGCGCGTGTTCAATAGTGCGCTGAACAAGATCTGGCGGGACCTCTTTGTGCGACTGGCCCCGACGGAACCGTTCGTTCCGGCCTTCCGTCTTCCGCAAACAGCAACGGAGGCGGTGATCGCGCAGCTCGAGACCGTTCATCGTGAGGGCGGCGTTGGTGGTGCGCCGGGCGCGATGCTTAGTGCGGGGAATCTCAATACAGCCGCTCTAACGCTTTTCTTGGCGCTTCATCTTTCGGTAAGACGGCAACTGCCTTGGCTCGTTCTTGACGATCCGGTCCAGTCTATGGATGAAGTGCACATTGCGCAGTTTGCAGCGCTTCTTCGTACGTTGGCCAAGGAACATCGTCGCCAAATTGTGATTGCTGTCCACGAGCGGCCACTATTCGACTATCTTGCTCTCGAATTGAGTCCGGCTTTTTCGGGTGACCAGCTAATCACGGTTGAGCTGAGCCGTTCGAGCGCAGGGGCCAGTGTCGCGGAGCCGACCTACCATAATTGGGAACCTGATCGGGCTGTGGCTGTCGCATAGCCGACGTGTCCTCCGCTAAAGTCCAACCGTTTGAGCGAGGGTCGCGTATCCACGCGACATGCCGCTGCACGGGTCCTCTCTTGCTTTGCGTTACAGCTGCACGCGTTCTACCTCGGCCCGGCGCTTCCTGTCACCGGAGCGGTTGTAGAGCTGCGTGGTCTTGATGTTCGCGTGGCCGGCGAGCTGGCGCGCGGCTTCGAGGTCGCCTCCGGCGTCCTGGTGGAGCGTAATTCCAGTGGCGCGGAAGCTATGGTTGCAGACGTCGTCCGAGAGGTTCGCGTCCTTCGCCCGGCGCTTGACGATGTCGAGCGCGCCGCGCTCGGAGAGGGCCCCGCCGGAGAGCTTGCGGCTATGGCCCGGCGCGTTCTGCCAGAGGGGGGCGTCGGGCTGCCCGACGAGCTCCGCGAGGGCAAGATAGGCGTCGAGGTACTCCGCCGCGACGTGGTGGGCGGGAACGACGTGCTCCTTGCCGTTTTTCTCGTGGAGGAGGAGGGCCGCCCGGGGGGTTCCCGCGCCCCGGTAGTCCCGGACCTTCATGCGGACGACCGCACCGATGCGCGCGTAGGAGAAGAGCATGACGGCGATGAGCGCCTTGTCACGGAGCGCTACAATCCTTCGGCGGTGGCGCCGTTCCTGCGCCAGCTGCCGGCGCGCGGCCTGCCCAGGCGACGAGGCCGGGCCTTCGGCTGCCGCCTTTTCGTCGGCTTCGCGCAGGGCCTTGAGCTCGACGTCGATCGTCGCGAGCAGCGCCTTCGCCTCCTCCTTGTCCAGGACCGGGGTTTTGCCAGCATCCTGACTGTAGCGGGGACCCCGGACGGCACGGGCGGGGTTCGCCTCGAGCACGTGGCCCGTGACGAGCCAGTCGAACCAGTGCTTCAAGGCCGCAAGGTGCTGCTTGACGGAGAGGGGGGCGAGGCGGAGCGACAGCTCCTCGATGTACTCCGCGACGTCCGGGCTGCGGAGATCGGGCAGGGTGAGGCTACGGGCCTTGCACCAGACGAGGAAGCGCTTTGCCGCTGCCTGGTAGGCGCGGCGCGTGTGCTTGTTGCGAATGTTGGCCGTGAGGAACTCGAGGGTGCGGAAGGCGGCGCGTTCGCTCGACCAGGCGACGAGGGCCGGGGAGGGCGCGCGTGCGATGCCCGGCCGCTCCGTCCACAGGACGATGCCGGTCGACGCGTCGTCGACGATATCCGGTGTGTCGGGCAGGGGGGTCCTCCTTCCTGCTGGATGCATCGGAGGGATGCCGCCCGGCGTCCCGTCTTACTTCCGATAACGTCCTTTATCAGAAGGAAGTTACATACTTACGTGTACTCGGTCAAGCCGTTTCCTCCACGCGCCAACCCTCTTGACATTCCCCCGCCATCGGGTTCACTTGTTCAGTGTCACGACTCCGAAACATCAGCCGCCTCGGGAATACGATAAGTGTCCCCATCAAGCCCGACGAAGATGGGTTCCTGGGCCGCGAGTGCCCGGTGGAGGAGTGTCTCGGCTACTTCAAGATCACTCCAGGCACCGGCATCTCCGGCCCGGCTCCCTGCCACTGTCCCTATTGCGGGCACCAGGGGGACAGCCAGACTTTTTGGACGAAGGAGCAGCTAGAATATGCCAAATCCGTCGTTATTCGGCAGGTGACGGATGCTTTCTTCAAAGACTTGAAGTCTATGGAGTTCGAGCACAAGCCGCGTGGCGGGTTCGGCATAGGCATCAGCATGAAGGTCAGCCGCTCTGCGCCAATGCCGGTACGGTATTACCGTGAAAAGCAACTCGAAACCGAGGTCGTTTGCGATAGCTGCACGCTCCGGTACGCGATCTACGGCGTTTTTGGCTGGTGTCCTGATTGCGGAGCCCACAATTCTCGGCAGATTCTCGCCAAGAATCTCGAGCTCGCCAAGAAGGAGTTAGCGCTTGCGCTATCGGTCGACAAGGAACTGGCCGATCATCTTGTGGGAGACGCGCTGGAAAATGTGGTGTCCGCCTTCGATGGCTTCGGCCGCGAAGTCTGCTCGAAGAAAGCCACCGATATCGCATTCCAGAGCCTGCCGGGCGCGCGACGTAAAGTTCAAGACGCGTTCGCATTCGATTTTGCGGACGGGCTGACAGCAGACGACTGGAATAGCGCATGCCGTGTGTTTCAAAAACGACATCTGCTTGCTCACAAGATGGGCGTTGTGGACGAGGACTACCTCAAGAAGACGAGTGACACGGGAGCAGTAGTGGGACGCAAGATCCGTGTAGACAGCGACGAGGTCACGGCAACCGTTCGCATCATCGAGATTCTGGGCAAGCGGCTCTTCGACGGGGTCCTGCAGTCTACGCCGTAGGTCAAGAATTCTGCGGGACTTATGGGGTCCGTAAACTCGGGTTCACCACCATGGCTCGAGGCCATGCCCCCGGTTCGCCCAATAGATGCACCACTTCCCCGCCGCAAACAGAATGTGCGCGCGCGTTGCTGGTGACTCCTCGTCATACTCAGGAGGTTTGCCGTCTCGGACGTGTTCGACGTTGTGGTGTTGGGCGTACCGGCGCGCAACCGCGGAAAGCTCAGTGCCGTATTGGAGTAAATCGCGGGCAAGCATCGGAGTATATGCCTGCTCAAGGAGTGTCGCGCCGATAACGTCCGCCACGTCTTTCAGGAACTGCCCGCGGAACGAATAACGGTCGAGCCCCTCATATGTTCTGTAATTCGTGTACCACGGGAACCCGTCGCACGGCGGAAGCAGGTCCAGTACGTAGTACCCGTGCATGGATCGGCGCTTTTCATCGAACTTCTCGGGGTGCCCATTCGCAGTGAAACGGTCCCGGAGCCAGTTGTCCGCCGCGATGTCGATTCCCACGCGCGGCGCGCCAAGAAGCTCGAAGGCTGGCTGAGAGATCGCTTGGAAGCGCTTGAGCGACTCGTCACGCTCATTACCCTGGGTGCGCAGGAATTCTTCAAATAGGCGAGTGAATTCTGCTTCGCAGCCTGGTCGCGGGCGACCCAGCGGGTTCCAGTCTAGGCCCATGCGTTCGCCCCGTTTAGAGTCTAATCAAGGAAGTATCTGTCCGCATGACCCAAGCGGACGCCTACCCTACATAATGTCCTTTATGAAAGAGAAAATTACCGTGTATCAGCGCGTATTGTCAATATCTACATTTTAGACTACCTTACAATCCAAGGCACTGCCGGGTTGGCAGCTCACAGGCGCGTATGTAGCTCGTATGCCGTTCACCTTTTTATAGGGAGCGTCCATATGGAGCGCATCAACTCGTTATTTATCATATTAGCATTCGCGGCCTTGCTGATTGTAGCAAAACCGATCACTGTAAACGGGCCCGTGACCATAAGCGTTTCGCTACTACCCTAGGGCTTCACTGTACTTGCGCCGATTGCCCTCTCGCACCCTCACCGGGGCGTCACGGCCCTGGGCCAAGCTGCTCCGGAGGTTGATGGCCCATCTCGACGGCCATTCGTTTTTGCGCGGTGGAAAGTGCCGGCCAGATTAGGTGAACTCTCTCTGGTGCCATTGTTCGGAGATCGTACTTGTGCTGGTCGCGCTTCAGCCTCACCGTGAAAAATGTTGGATTGTGGTTGATTCCGTGAGTCTTGAGACGCCAGAGGACCACCCACGCCTGTTTGGGCGTGAGAAACTTGTTCTTCTCGTAGTAGTCAAGGGCCCCCTTGAGAACGGCGTTCTCTTCCTCGGCAAGGACGGCACGTAAGGCACGCACACATGAGTCCTGGTGCATCTTTTCGGTTAGCCGCGCCAGCTTTCTCTTCGCTTCGGTCGGGGAAAGCTTGCGTCCGCGCTCGAAGATCGAGAGGCCGAATTTCAGAATGCAGTGGGAGCCCACCCACAGGGAGTGGTGCGTGAACGCGTTCCGGATTTTGAAGTGATAGCGGAGCTGTTCCTGATCGCAGAGCTGACAGGTCTCGACAGGCTCCTCGTGGTCCTCGGTCTCGTCGGTGAAGGACCATTCCTCGAATGCCTTCGGAAGCGTGTCGCCCACCGAAAGCGGCAGGATATTGTCGCGAACGCGCTGGGAATACGTCTGCGTCACAGCGAGCCCCCGAGACAATTTTGCAGGAGATAGCGTCTTTTATCCCCCGCAATCTACAGTCCGGCCGACGGACTGGTCAAGTGTTTAGTGGTCTGGTAAAGTTCCCACGCCGGACGTCCGCACCCCGCTGTCGTCCGGCAACACTCTCGACCGGAGCAACACGATGGCCACGAAGCACTACCCCAAGGGGCTCGACAACCGGATGCGCGACAAGGACGGCGAGATCCGCGCGAAGCGGAGCGACACCAAGGTCGTCACGCTCCGGAAGGAATACGGCGACCACGTCGCGGAGGGCTACCGCAGCGACGCCCAGCTTGGGACCGTCCTGAAGAAGGAAGGGCTCGAGAGCCTCGACCAGCTCCTGAAGCAGTCGCGTCAGAAATGACTGCGACCCTGAGCACGACGGACTACAGCGTGTCGGCCTTCTGCCCGACCTGTCAGGTGCTGACGAGTTTCAGCCCCAAAGACACGATGGTCGTCGACCGGCCGCACCTGTTCGAAGGCAGAACGTTTCCAAGGGTGCTCTACGTGTTTGGGATCTGCACGCGCTGCCGGCGAGGCGGGCTTGCGACGGTACCGGATGGAGGGAGCATCCAGACCGCGCGTCTCGAGAGCTTCGTGCCGATCTCCGTGGACCACGCTCCGCTTCCTTCGGGGGTCCCGACGGACATCGTGGCCGAGTTCCAGGAGGCCGAGCGATGTCTGGCTTTTGGAGCGCCGCGTGCGGCGTCCGCCCTGTTCCGCTCGGTCCTCGAGAAGGCGCTGCTCGCGAACGGCTACACGCGCAGCAACGACTCGAGCCTGCGGGACCTGCAGAAGCGCATCGACGCAGCTGCGTCCGACGGCGTCATCACCGATGCGCGCCGGAAGAAGGCCCACGAAGAGGTGCGATGCCTTGGTAACGACGTGCTGCATGATGATTGGCGGCCGGTGACCGACGACGAGGTGAAAGATTCCCGCCGCTACACGCAGCGGGTGCTCGAGGACTTCTACGACGACCGGCCCACTGTCGAGGCCATCCTGGTGGCCAAGAAGAGAATAGCCGCGCCGTAGCGGAATGGCGGCGGCGTGCACGTCGTTCGCCAGGCATGGACCTTACTTCCCTTAGCGACGATAAACTTTCGACCCTTATTCTCGAAGCGCAGGCCGAGCGGCAGGCTCGGTTCGAGCGCCGGAAGGCGGAGCTCCTGGCGAGCTTCCGCACGCAGGCGGAGGCGCTGGGGCTCGACCCCGCCGCTCTCGCGTCCGCGCTCAAGAAGCGTGGTGCTGGCCGCGCGCACGTGTCCCCCGTCGACGGCGACGGGCGCAGCGCGGTGAAGCCGAAGTACCGGAACCCGAAGGACCCTTCGGAGACCTGGGCGGGCAGGGGCGCGAAACCGAAATGGTACGACGCCCACCTGAAGGCGGGCGGCAAGGCCGACGACATGCTCATCGCCGCGAGCGCGCAGTAGCCGTCCCTCTCCTTCCCCGGAAGCATTGCCACACCGTTCTGGTGTGCGCTCGACGTGCCCTCGCGTGTGCAGGGTTCCATTTGCCGATCGGGCGTTTCCCTCCGCGCGTCTCGTGGAGCCTCGGTCGCTCTCCGTGGTGGCGGGCATCGTTGCGGCCGATCTCCTTGGCGGCCTTCCCCGTTCCTGGGGCTTTGCTCGCTAGTCCCTAACCCGGGCTTCACGCTTGCCGTCAATGACGCTTTGCCCCTCCGGGTTTTGGCTCCCCCCTCGCCTTCGGCGCGGATCCCCCAAAAAGCTATGACGGCGCGTTTGCTCCGGGTTCATCGGGACGCGAAGCCCCGGGAAAGGGGGCAACTTGAACCAAGGAGAAAACGACCATGAACAACGACGTCACCACCACGAGCACCCGCCCGGCATTCACGGCCTTCAGCGTGCGGGACTACCAGAAGAACGGGCAGAAGGAATCCGACTGGACCCGCATCGGGGTCGCCTGGCAGCACCGGGACGGCGACGGCTTCGACATCATCCTGGAGGCGCTGCCGGTATCCGGCCGCGTGGCGGTCCGGAAGAACAAGCCGAAACAGCAGGACTAGCCGCGTGCGCGGGGGCGTCCCGTTCGGCGCTCCCGCTCCTCACCCAACCAGAAACCAGGAGTACCTATCATGCATACCTTCCTTCAGACCGTTTACCGGAACGCGCTCATCGACATCAAGCGCATCGCGGAGGACGAAGAGCTCACCCCCAGCACGCTCATCTACCTCATCGACCAGGCGGCGCATGCGGCACTTGCCGTCGCGCCCACGGCTTAGTTTCACCCCTACCTTACGGAGAATACTTATGACCGAACTTACGAATAGCCTTCGCGCTCACTGGGCCGCGCTCTGTATCCGGCGCTTTATGGAGCTTACCAAGTGCGGCCTTGAGGACTCGCTAGGCGACCTGCTCGCGAACCTGATGCACTGGTCGCAGCACAACAACTTCGACTTCGATGCCGCCCTTGACCGGGCCCGGTTCCACTACGAAGCGGAGCTTGTAGCCGAGGGCGCTGCGAATTTTCCGGAGGACGTTGCCGGGGACCTTCACGACGCGCTTTCCGGCGTGATGAAGCTTATCTCCGGCCTCAGCGGCGTCAACAGCGTCGTTGATGAGGAAATCCTCAAGAGTCCCGAAGTCAGTCGGGCGCTCGTAGTGATCGACAAGGCAGCGAGAGCGGCCTCGTAACGGCTTCCAATCCTTCATTCATCTTACCTAGGAGACTAATCATGCCTGCAAAGGAACTCATTCTGCGCGACTTTCACTTATGGGACGAAGCCATCCGCATCGCGGCTGACGCCCTGCTGCACAGCCTCGAATCGCACAGCAAGTACCGAGTCATCAACTATCCCCGGGAGGTCGCGGTCTCCGTCCGCATGGAGAGCGAGAGCGCCGAGACCGTGGTGACGTACATGTTCGACTAACTCATGGAGTTACCCCTATGCTTACTTCCCTTCCCCAAAACAGCATCCTGCACGGCGATTGCGTCGAGGTGATGCGTAGGCTCCCCTCGGAGAGCGTCGACTTCATCCTGACGGACCCGCCGTACCTGGTGCGGTACCGGAGCCGCGACGGCCGCACGGTCGCGAACGACGACAATGCGCGGTGGCTGAAGCCTTCCTTTGCCGAGATGTCCCGGCTGCTGAAGCCAGACTCACTCGCGGTGAGCTTCTACGGGTGGAACCGCGTGGACCTGTTCTTCGACGCCTGGAAGGCCGCCGGCTTCCAGGTCGTGGGACACGTGGTGTTCCGCAAGCGCTATGCGTCTTCCGCGCGGTTCTTCCAGTACCGCCATGAATCGGCGTACCTGCTCGCGAAGGGCGACCCCGTGCCGCCGGCCGATCCACTGCCCGACGTCCTCGACTGGACGTACACCGGCAATCGACTGCACCCGACGCAGAAGCCCGTGGAGAGCCTGACGCCCATCATCGCGGCGTTCTGCACGCCCGGCAATCTGGTCCTCGACCCGTTCTGCGGCTCGGGCTCGACGCTGGTGGCAGCCCGTGACGCGGGATGCGCGTACCTCGGCATCGAGCTCGATGCCGACCATCACCGCACGGCGAGCGAGCGCCTGCAAGGCAACGCCCTCGAGCGCTTCGACGAGTCCGAGGTCATGACGTGGGCCCGTCCCTTCACGCGCTACGCAGACGCGCATCCGAGCTGACCGGGAGAGCGCCCGTCTGTCTCCCGGACGCTGCCGATGGACTGGCGGCGCCGTGTTCTTCCGCCCCGTTCGCGCGGTCCGCCCGAGAGCGCCGCGCCTCGGCAGCTTCGCCCCCTCCGGGGTGCCGGGCTTCTGCTTTTCCGGTTTCCCGCAAGCGGGAGCCCTCCGGAAATGCAGCCCGTCATGCCGAGGAGCGTCGCGGCGGCCCGCTTTTGGCGAACGAGCCGGAAGCCCCCGGCTCGGAACAGCCACAGGCAGGTTCCCGATGGAAACGACCACGAAGCTCCCGCTCAAGAAGATCCCCGTCTACGAAGTACGCCTCGTCCAGGCCCGCCGCGCCCTCAAGCTCGCGGAGTCAACGCTCCCCGATGCCGAATACGCCGGACGCACGATGCACGCGATGCTCGGCCTCACCGACCGTGAGCACTTCGCGGTGCTCTTCGTGAACGGCGCGAACCACGTGACCGGCGCGCACGTCGTGGCGATCGGCGGACAGCACGGCATCGGTACCATCGAGGTCCGCACGGTGTTCCGCGCGGCGATCGCAGCCTGCGCGTCGGGCATCATCCTCGGGCACAACCACCCGAGCGGCGACCCGACCCCGAGCCCGGAAGACATCGCGACCACGTCGAAGCTGATGGCCGCCGGGAAGCTCCTCGGCATCCCGGTGGTGGACCACATCATCGTGACGCGGGACTCGCGGCGCTGGCACTCGATGCTCTCGCGCGGGACGCTTCCTCCGGAGGCGTGACCGGCCTGGCGCCCCCGGCTTCCGGGCCGGGGGTGCTCCGTATCCTTGCGGACCCGCCGAGCACCCGGAGAGAGCCAGGAGGGGCAGGGCTACCCCTCGGCTGCTTCCTCGGGGCTCTCGGGGCCCTCATCGTCGCCGGGAGGCTTCTTCTTGAGCGGGGGCTTCGGCTTCGCGGAGAGGACCAGCTCGTAGCCGAGCGTGCGCAGGTACAGGTTCACGCTGGAGATCATCGGCTCGCGCGCGCCGCCGCCGCGCTCCAGGCGCGACACGTTCTGGGGGATCCATCCCATGCGCTCGGCCAGGTCGCTGACGGTGACCTCGGCGTTCTCCCGCAGCCGCCGGAGCTCCGCGCCGAGGGCCTTGGGGTCGGGCTTCCTGCCGATGCGGAGGTCGAAACCTTTGGAACCCACCGGCCGGACGACAGCGGCTTTTCCCCGGGGTTTCAAGCGCCTTCGCCACCTTTCTCCGCGCAATCTTTAAGGATTGTCGGCGTCGGCGCTCCTCGCTTCCCGACGCATCCGACAGGACAGGCGCAGCTCTGGCGTTTTTGCTTGACGACGTATCCTTTTGGATCAAACGTCGACCAGTCCAAAAGGATACCCGCCTCCGGCGTCCGGAACTTCTCCGGTGCCCCGCGCGGCGGCAGAAAGCACACCATGCAACGCGAATCGCATCGCGCTCCGGCCTCCCGCCGGAGCAAAAGGGCTACGCGGACCTTGCCCCCGCTCTTGTTGACGTTCTTTCTCGCGGCGCTGGCGACGTTTGCGCCTGCCTGTGGCGGCCGCTCCACGGAAAGCACGGAGACGGCTCCGCCCTACACGGGCTCGCAGACCTTGACCGCTCCAGGACTCTCCGACGGGCTTGTCTCCACCAAGCCAGTCACCGACGAGGAGACTGCGGCCGCCCGTCAGGCGCTCGAGGACTTCGAGCGCCTCAGCGCCGACCCCGCAGTGACGGACATCGGCAACCTTGCTCCCCTCGAGCAATTCGTTGCCGCGCACCCCACTTCCGGGTGGGTGCCTGGGATGAAGCTCAATCTCGGGCTTGCCTATTACCGCGTCGGGTACTTCTCGCGGGCCCTCTCCGCGCTGGAGGAGACCTGGAATGAGGGCAAGGCGTCCGAAGACGTGCGGGCGCACGCGCTCGTAGACCGCGCCCTGGGCGAACTTCTCAAGATGCACTCGCGCGTTGGCCATCTTGAGGAGGTAGATGCGCTCCTGGAGGAATCGGCGCAGCGACCCATCTATGGTTCCGCGACCGAGCTTCGGACGTCGGCCAAGGAAGCCGCGTGGACGATGCACAGCAATCCGGGCGTCGCGTTTCTCTGCGGACCCAAGGCGCTTGCTAATGTGTTTCGCGCGCTCGGAAAGATGCCTCCGGCGCTCCTTGACGCCGAGCAATCCGGGCCGAACGGGTACACGTTGACCGAGGTCGGGGCGCTCGCCGACAAGGCGGAGCTTCCCCACCGGCTGATCTTTCGTGCGCCGGGGCAGGCGATTCCCGTCCCGTCCGTGGTCAACTGGAACCTGCACCATTACGCCGCCATCGTCGGCCAGGAAGGCGACCGCTTTCATGTCCAGGACCCGACATTCGGCACCGACCTTCTGGTAACCGCAGCGGCGATCGACGCCGAGTCGAGCGGGTTCTTCCTGGTGCCGTCGGACGCGACTTCCGATGCTGCTTGGCGAGACGCCACGCCGGAAGAGGCGGATGCGGCCTACGGCAAAGGCTATACGACCAGCATCTACTCGTACGCGACCAGCGTCTTCGACGTGCTGATGTCGGCGCTGAGCGGCCCCAAGCCCGGGACCCTTCCCGTGGAGAACCCCGGCGATAAACTTTGCAAGTCGACGCCGATGTGCGCGCCGAATGCGCAAATGATGGTGGTCGGCCTGAACCTGAACGACACCCCGGTGGGGTACCAGCCTCAGCTTGGCCCGCCCGTATTCGTCCGACTTACCTACAGCCAGCGGGAGGCGGCCCAGCCCTCGACGTTCGCTTATACCAATATCAGCGTAAAATGGACCATCAATTTTCTGTCTTACATCACCGATATTCCCAACAGTGCCGGAACTTCGGTAACGCGTTATGTGACCGGCGGCGGCCTCATGAGCTATTCCGGATATAGCGGCGGGACGGGGGGTTCTTTCTCCCCTGAGCGCCAAACCGGCGCGAAGCTGACGCGAAACGCTCCAGGAGGGACATTTAGCTCGTATACGCTCAAGGAGACCGACGGCAGTGTGCTTACCTATGCCACGGTCGACGGGGCGACAGGCGGCACCTCGCGCAATGTATTTCTGACCAACGTCACGGATCCCCAGGGACAAAGTCTGACACTCAACTACAACAGCCTTTCGTCGATGGCTGCAGGCACCACGTGCCCGACGGGCGGCTGCCAGATGCTCGCCAGCATCACCGACGCGGCGGGCCGAACGGCTATCACGTTCAACTATGCGGTACCCAACACGGTCCCCGGCTATCAACGTATGGTGTCGAGCATCACGGACTATTCCGGCAGGACAGCATCGCTCGCGTACGACAGTTCCGGCCGCCTCAGCTCGATCACGGATGTTTACGGCATCACCTCGAGCTTCACGTATGACGACCTGCACTCGCCCGCGCGCCCCAACTTCATCAAGCAGCTTGTGACGCCCTACGGAACGAGTTCGTTCGATTACGAAGACCCGACCCTGATGGGGTACTATCAGCGCTGGCTGGAGCTTACGGATACCCTGGGACACAAGGAGCGAGTGGAGCTCTACGAGCCAGACCCCAGCCATTCGATTACTGGCGTCGACGGTTACGACACCACGGCTCCCAGCGGGTCCGGACTCGATATCTATAACAGTTCCACCGTCACGCGCGCACAGTACCGCAACACGTTCTATTGGGATAAGCACGTTTATCCGACCTATGGAGTGATGGGGAGCCAGAACTATGCCAAGGCCCGCCGCATTCACTGGCTGCATACGGCATGCAACGACCCCGGAGGACTGGCAATATCAGGCACTCCCGAAAGCATACTCGACCCCTACGAAAGCCGGGTCTGGTACAACTACACGGGACAAGCCAACATCGGTTGTTCGCCCTACGAATTGTTCGAATCCCCGCTGGGGTCGATCGATACGGTGAGCGCGATGGCGCGCGTGCTCGACAGCAGCGACACGCAGCTAGTGACCGCGACCTATAACAGCATTGGCAAACCGCTGACGCTCAACGACGCGTATCGAGTCGCGGCCAACAGCAACAGCAGCGGCACGCCGCACAACGACGGCCGTCAGGATATTTTTACGTATGAGTCCACGGGCGTAGGCACGGATATCGACCTCAAGAAAGTGGAGCGCAAGACCTCGCACGCGAATACTCCAAGCACAGATACGCTCGCGCAATACACGTACACGGACGCAACCATTACGACGAGCCTTCACGAACCGGTGACTTATATAGATGCAGGAGGCAACAAGTGGAGGTATTGTTACAATACGCGGGGCCAGCTCACCCAGGCCATCGACCCCGCGAACTATTCCTCCGGGACGGCCTGCGGAGGCTACAGCAGCTCGGGAACGACATACACGTACGAGGGCAGCGCGCCTTACCGGCTCACGACCATCACCAACGCAGCGGGGCATACTGCCTACAGTTTCACCTACGACAGCTCGTGCACGTCACATCATGTCACGTGCGACTTGCCGCAGACGGTAACGGGCCCGGATGGGATGGTCACGACGTATGCCTATGACGTGCTGGATCGGGTGACGAGCGCTACGGATGGGCGCGGGCTCTCAGATACGTATTCGTTCGCCAACCTCGATCTTGCGGCGCACGCGGACAAGCTGGGCCGTCTCACGACGTATACTTATGACACGGAACGCCGGCTGACGAGGGTGACCGAGCCGCTGGGGACGTATGTCCAATACGGTTACTACAACAACGGCACGCTCGCCACGCTGACGGACCAGAACGGCAATGTAACAACGTGGGACAGGACGGACGGCTCATCCCACCCGGATGTGGAGAGTCGGGTGCGATTGAAGACGTTCCCGAACGGTACCTCGGTCGGATACACATACGAGACCAACACGTCGCGCCTTCTCAGGTTTACCGACCAGGCCGGCAAGACGAAGACGTATTCATATTACGACGACGACATGCTGGCGGGCATCACCTACACGGCGGCAGATACGCCGCCCGTGACGTTCTCTGTGGAGGATTTCTATCCTCGTCGCTCTGGCATGTCGGACGGCAACGGCTCGACGACATTTAGCTACGTCCCCGTCGGTACTAACGGTGCGCTTCAGTCATGGGTGGAAACGCCGCCCTTTACCCATTCCACCGTGACGCTGACCTACGACGTGGACGGCCGCGTCAGCAGCCAGACCGTTGGCGAGACGAGCGCGGAGATGTTCACTTACGACGCGTTGGGCCGCGTTTCCACGCACGTCACGGATCTTGGTACGTTCACATACTCCGGGTACCTGGCGGAGACGGGGTTGCCGACCTCGCGGACGCTCGGGAGCTCCAGCACGACGCAGAGCTGGACGTACAACGCGGACAGCAATGTCCGCCGCCTGGACACGCTGTCGCCCGGGAACTCGAAGGCACGGAAGTTCACGCTTGGGTTTCTGCCTCCGTCGAGCAGCGCGGCATCGCAATGGAATCCGTACGACGTTGCGAGCGTCACGGAGAGCGCTGGCGACACGGCGGGCCATCCGTGGAACCCGCGTACGTACGAATATACGTACGACGCGCAAGACCGGCTGCTATCGGCGCAGGAGTCGTGCAATCCTGCGGGCGGCACGACGTGCAACGCGTCGTCGGTGTACGTGTATGGGTTTGACCCTGCGGCGAACCTGACGACGTTCACGAGCCCGACGGACAGCTATAATCCGACCTATAACAATGAGAACCAGCTCACGGACACGTGGGCGGACCACTATCAGTGGAATTCGACAGGGGAATACAAGGAAAACAACAGCATCCGCTTCAACACGTGGACCGGCGAGAACCAGCCGGACACGCTGTATGTGAATTCGCCCGCTGCGGTACAGACGCAATACTGGTACGACGGTCTTGGCCGTCGGGTGAAGCAGAATTACTACGACGGTGTGCATTCCACGGACACGTACTACACGTGGTGCGGAGGGCACATCTGCGGAAAGCGCGAGGGGGCGAACCACACGATCGCGCGGTATTTTGAGGAAGGCCAGGCGAACCTGAACACGTCGGCGGTTGTCACGAGCAAGTGGCTGACGAGTAAGGACCAGAGCGGAAGCGTTCGGGACATCATCGACACTTCGGGCACCTTGGTGGGTTCGGTGGATTACACGCCGTATGGGCAGATACTGCGGTCCACTGGCAGCCTTCCGGACTTCCTGTTCGGCGGCCTGATGTGGGACGCGAACATGCAATACTACCTGTCCGAAACACGTATCTACGACCCGTTCCAGGGCCGCTGGTGGCAGCGCGACCCCATCGCCGAACGCGGAGGTATCAACCTCTACGAGTATGCGAATGGGAATCCGATCAGCACCGTTGACCCGAGCGGGCTCGCGCCAGGTGCCGTGGGCGTTCTGTTGCCGCGACTACTTGGCCCGGGCGCGACGCTTTTGGGTGTAACTGTCACGGCTTCCGAAGCTGCGAACGCACTCGCCCGAGACTCAAGAAATCCCGAAAAGACGTATCAAACATATACACGCTACAATCCATCGACGGGTCAGACCTACGTGGGACGCACAAGCGGATACGGAACGCCTGAAGAAAATCTCAGGACGCGCTACCGCAGCGACCACGATCTAACGGACCAGGGTTTTGAAGAGCCTCAGCTTGATCAAACTTCAAAGTCTTATTGTGCGATCCGTGGGCGAGAACAAGACTTAATAGATTCATTCGGTGCCGGCAAAGGCATTGGGTCGCCGAATCTCGCCAACAAAAATAATGGCGTGAGTGACTGGAATCCGCTCGGGCCTTATTATATAATGCGCTCTCACGCGGAATTTGGCCCAGTACTGCCCATACATTGATGCGATAGCGACGAACGTTATGACAAATAAACCCGCCCCCCGAGTAAAAGTACGGCCCGGCTTGTTCGTGGCCATTCCTCTACCGGGGGGCGCATATGGGTTTGGTCGGACAATGTACGGCTGCTTGATGGCATTCTATGACATTTCGAGTAATTCCATTCTTTCACTCGAGGAAATAGAGTGCCGTCCGATTCTCTGGAAGCTCAGCGGGGCTTTGGATGACGCCGTGAAAGAGAGGCACTGGCCGGTTCTTGGGCATAAGCCATTGGAGCCGGAATTGTTGCAAGCTGTACGAACGTTTCGTCCCGCCAACCCAATGACGTCGAATATGCCTTACGATGGCTTTCGCATTTACGTCTCTCATGCGGAGGCCGGGAAGTATGACGACTACCGAGCCACTCCCGAGGAATGCGTTGGATTGGAGCCAACAATCACTTGGGGTTGGGAGTCGGTTGCGAGGAGGCTTGACGATCATTTTGCGGGCAAGCCGAACGCGCAGGTTGAACGCTTGGTGGGCTACTTGAAGCAGCATTTGATAGTGCAGTAATTTACAGAACGGTTGATGAAGAAGGGGCCGGGAGCTTTCGGGTTCCCGACCTTTCTATTGTTTGGCGCCTATCCCTTCACGAGCCGCGCCCGTGCCGTTCCGTTTCGGAGCATGTGCCGGGTTACTGCGCACCGGAATCGTTCAACCTTTTCTGCGTCCTCCGGCGAGAGTTCTACGACGCGCTCCGGGATCCTTCTTGGCATCACTGGCAGCGGGATCACCCGGCACTTTCGCGGCGGCATGCCTCTACTATTAGCGACAAGCCCTGTCCCATCACCTCCATTCTTCTGGCAGGCAGCGCCCGCGAGCTCATGGAGCGAGCGGGCAAGAGCGCCGACCGCGCACGGCATTGCCGTGCCGGCGGTAGGGTGCCCTGGCCTTGGCCGAGGGAAGCGGCGCAAAGCCAGCCTGGAGGCACGTAAGCGCGCGTCCCAGAGCGCTGGCGCACGTGCCGAAGGGCCCAACCCGGTAGGGTTGTCGATTCGCGCGGCGTGAGCCGCGCCGCCCAGGCCGCCCCAGGACGGTCTTGTGTGGGCCGACGAGCCCGCCACGGCATCCCCGGAGCGCTTCCGGCCTCCATGGCCTCGCCAGGAGCCAGGTAGCGCCATCGTCGCCTCTGCGCCGGTGGCAGCTCACGAGAGGGAGATCGTCCCGGTTCGCGAACGCGACGCCGACCCGCATCCCGCCCCCCTGTTCTCGAGCCCCCGCGCGAACCCGGACGCCACCTGGTCCCGTTCGTCGCGCTCGGAACTCCCCCGGCCACCGTCTTCCGGCTCGTTCGCGCGGTCCGCTGAAGACGTCGCGCCCCGCCATCTTCGACCCCTACGGGGTGACGGGCTTCTGCTTTCCCCTTCGGGGCCCGCGAGCGGTCGCGGTTTCCCAGGGGGAACCCTCCGCGAAAGCAGCCCGTCATGTCGGGGAGCTCCGCGCGGCCTGCTTGGGACGAACGAGCCGGCAGACGGCTCCCGACAGGAGAATCCCGATGAGCACGAAGAACATGATGCAGCTGGTGGCGGTGGTGGAGCGCGGGGAGGGCGAGGACAAGAAGGGCTACTGGACGCGGATCGGCGTCGCGTTCGCGAACCGGGACGGATCGTGGAACCTCCGCTTCGACTACCTGCCGGCGCGGATGGGCGAGACGACGATCCAGCTTCGGGCCATCGACGCGAAGGAGGACCGGTGACGGCCCGAGGCACGCGGGGCGGCTCCAGCGGCCGTCCCGCTTCCTCCCGAGAGGAGACCGCCCCGATGGCACCCGTGACCCACGAGCACGCCGCCTCCGACCTCGCGCGAGCCTACGAGGCCGGCGACCAGGCGACCCGCCAGCGGATCGCCGCGACCTGCGAAGAGCAGGGCATCCTGGCGGCGCTCGTGACGCTGGCGCTCCCCGAAGCGCTCCGGCCCGACTTCATCCGGGCCATGCAGGCGGCCGTCACCGCCGCCGAATGAGCCCGACCGGCGCACGGCAGCAATGTCGTGCGCCGGTTCGAGTTCCGGATCCCGTGCGCAGCCCGCGCGGAAGTCGCTTCAGGTCACCGCGCACTTTCGCGGGGTTCCCCCGGGAGGCGGGAGGCAAAGTAACCGCTGCCGCTTGCCGTCAATGACGGTTGTTTGGCTCCCCCCTTCGCCGGCCTCCGGCTCGGGTTCCCCCAAAAACCTATGACGGCCGCGCTCAAGGCGGCGGTTCTCGATCCTCCTATCGCCCCCAAGGTGGGGTAACGCAAACGAAAGAGGTGCACATGCCTGAATTTCTCGACCACTTCCTCGACGAGGTCATCGCGCGCGCGGACGATCTCATCGCCGCGATCGACGGCACCACGGACCAGTTCGAGCTCGAGACCGCCGGGCTTTCGGAAGCGGTGAGTGCCCTCCAAACAGCGCTCGCGGAAAGGAAGCTGGGGTTTCGGTGCTGCTCCGTCGTCCCAGGCCGGTGCGGAATGATCGCGTGGCAGCCCGATGGGGTTTAGTGACGCCATCGGTTGAATACCCACTTGAGCTTTACGACTCACGCTTATATTCTGCGGGTATTTCCGGCGGGGGAGCTGCTGGAGCAACGCTTATGGAGAGAGACTATGACCGATACGAAGAAGCCTACGCACATCGCGTACAACGTTCGCGACTACAAGGCCGGCGACAAGCAGGACTCCGATTGGACGCGCGTCGGCGCGGCGTGGGAGCACAAGGACGGCGAAGGTTTCGACCTTCACCTTGAAGCGCTCCCTGTTTCAGGGCGGATCGTGCTGCGGAAGAACAAGCCCAAGGAGAAGGCGGCGGCCTAGCGTTCGTGCCCGATGTCCGGAGCCTTCGGCTGCTGGACGAGCCTCGTATATTTGCCAAAGACGGTTTTTGCGGGCGCTTTCTGCGCCGGCTGTCGCTGTGCGGCCGCCGTGGCATATGCCACGCGCTGCTTTGCAGCGAAGTTCAGGGCGATGCTGTTGTCTTCCTCGCGCTGCCCCCATGCCTTGCGCAGCAATGATGCTGCGCGCGCCCGAATGGCGTCCCACGCTGCGGCCAGCCCCTTCGGGGCGCTCGCCTTCGGCGGGGTGCCTGGGGCCTTTGCGGGCTCACGGCGCTCCTCCTGCACGTCGGAAGCGAACATGCGCGCCGAGCTCCGCTCAGCTGCGGCGACAAGGCCGTCCTTATCGTCGGTGTAGACGTAGCAGGCTTTTCGGCCGCGCGATTCGGTGACGTAGGCGCCTTCGCGCGTGGTGGCGAGGAAGGTCTTGGTGCTTTGCGACGCGAACACGTAGTCGACGGTCGCGCTCTGGCTGGCGTGGCTGGTGACGGCGTAGCCGTGGGCGAGATGAAGCGCGGAGGTTCCATCGAGTCGTCGCGAGACAACACCGGCCGGGGGTCCCGCGAAGGTGTTCTTGAGGGTCTTGGTGCCGAGGAGCACGCGGCCCTCGTCATCGAAGCCCTGGACCACGTATCGCGCGTTCGTGTTCATGCGCGCCCCGTCCAGGTCCTTTCCGCCCTGGGTGACGCGCACGACGTCGCCGACGGCAACCGGAAGCGCTTGCGTGGTGTAAACCTGGAAGCGTGCGCTTTCCTCGAGCGGCAGCACCCTGGCGCTGCCGTCGGCCGCCGCCAGGATGACCTCACCGTCGAGGATGCCTTTGACGGTAAAGCGCTCGCCGCGCGTGAAGCCGGTGGCGTTCTGTGTGAACTCGACCACGAGGTTCCCGTCCCGCTCCGGATCGCGGTAGCGGTGCGGCTCCTGGCGTTCGGCTTCCGTCCAAGTAACGGGAACGAGGCGCTCTAGCTCGCGTTCCGGCCCGAGCTTTCCGCGCTCGCGCAACCCCTCTCGCACGAGGCCGTTGACGGTCGCGATCTCCTCGTGCGGCGGGGTGACGATGAGCGCCACCTTGTGGCGCTCGGCGTTCTTCGGGGCCTTGTCGAGCGTGTCGAGGTAGTCCCGCACGAGGGTCTCGTGCATGGAGCCGTCCTTTATCTCGCGGACCCACCCGAGTTCGTCGAGCTTTTCGTACCCCTCGGTCACGTCGCCCTTCGCGAAGCTTTCGACGGCCGCGCGGTAGCCGGGGTGCTCCTGGCGGCGTATTTCCGTGAGCTCCGCGAACCGGAGCCCTGCGTGCTGTTCGAGATACCGGAGCGCGTCGCCGCGCTCGACGGAGACATGCTGGCGCGTGTCGCCCTGGAGGATGACGCGGGCGCCTACGTTCGCGGAGAGCTCGAAGAGCCTCCGCATGGTCGGCGCCCCAATCAATCCCGCCTCGTCGACGTAGATGATGCCGCCCTTGGCCTGCTTCTGGAGGTCCTTGTCGACGAGAAGCTTGGCGAGCGTGTCGGCCTGCTCGAAGCCGCTCTCCCGAAGGGTGTCATGCGAGGCGGTCGTGGTCGGCGCGACGACGACCACCTTTTTGCCGGTGGCGGCTTCGATCGCCTCCACCGTCTCCTGCATGGCGGTGGTCTTACCCGTTCCCGCGCCTCCACGGATGCCGATCACCCGGTCCGTGCTGTCCATCACGTGGGCAACGACGCGCTTTTGCTCGTCGGAGAGCCAGTCGCGCGAAGGCGCATGCTCGCCCACTCCCTTCGCTGCGCCCAGCTCCGCGAAGGACGGCACGGTCTGGTGCTCGACGAATTCGCGCAGGAAGCGCTCTTCCGCGCGCACCTCCCGTGTAGTGACGACGGCGTTCCCGAAGCGGTCCGCGCCGAAGAGGAGCGAGGGATGCTCGCGGGCGGCCTTTTCGATATCGGAAAGGGTAAGGCCCGACTCGAGCGCGTGCATGATGGCGGTGGCGTAGAGCCGGCGGGTGCCGACGGCGCTCTTGCGCTCGAACCAGTGCGCGATGGCGTGGTCGATCGCTTCATGCGCGCTCGGGCCCTGCTGCATGCGCGGGCCGCCGTTATGGCCTTCGGCCAGGCGCTCGATGAGGGGGCGCTCCTCATCGTTCTGGCGATCGCGGAATACTTGGCGGGTCTCCTCGGGGCTTAGCCCCTCGTCCTTCCCGGCGCGGGTGACGACGGCCATGTTCCGCTTGCCGGCCGCGCTCGTGACGCCGAGGTCCTCGGCGTGCTTCTGAATCTCCTGCGTCCGCCGGGAGAACTTGTCGATGGTCTCACGGGCAATGCCCTCGAGCTCGAAGCTCACGCCCTGCCGCTCGATGGCGTACCCGAGGTCCTGCATTCCGGCGGCAAGGCTCTGGAAGAAGACCGCCTGGTAGTACACGCGGTCGACCATCGTCTGGTACATGTCGAGGGCCTTCCACTTCCCCTCGATCCGGTCTTCCGTCATGTTGAAGACGTAGGCGTGCATGTGGACGAAGGGGTCGGCCACGCCGTCGACGGGCCGGGCCTGGTAATGGGTAAAGCCAGCCCAGACGATGTTTCCGGTGGTGCGGCTATAGTGCTTGCCGTTGGGCTCGTTCACCTGGGCCTGGGCGTTTTTCTCGACCTCGGACATGGCGAGGGCAACCGAGTTCTCGAAGACGCGGAGCAGCTCCGCGGCCTGCTCGGTCTTGCCCTGGGCCAGCAGCGTTTCGTAGATGAGTGAGAAGCTTTTGGGCGCGCCGAAGGTGAGGTCGTAGCCGGGGATGCGATCGGGATTCATCCGCTCGGTGACCTGCTCGCCGGTCGCCGGGCTGCGATTGTTGAGCAGCGCGTCGAATTCCGCGCGGCCACACCTCTCCTCCAGCCCGAGCGCCTGCCGTACGAGTCCCCGCAGCTTTCCGGCGATGCCGCCTCGTTCCGTCAGGTAGTCGCCGCGCGACAATTCCGCATCGAAATACGACAGGGCGCTGGACGCGTTCGCACTCGCCTTGATGCTAAGCATCGAGCATTTCGGGCTTCTTCGCCGGCTTCTTTGCGGGCTCCTTCGCCCGTTTCACCGGCCGCTTCGCTCCCGTCTGTTGAGTCGCGGCGGCGCGCGCTGCCGCGACATCAGGTTCGTAGCCGAAACGGAAGCGGCTCTCGTCGTCGAAGTGCCAGGGTGTCCAGGCCATCAAGCGCACGTGGCGAAGCCCTTCGCGATTGGTGTGTATGCCGGTATACCGCCAGCTACCCGCTGTTTCGTTGAAGGTCTGGCCTTTGCTGTCGAGTTCGTACCAGAGCGCCTTGACTGCCTCCTTCTCACCCTCTGCCACCAGGGTCGAACACGTGAGTTCCGCGACAAGCACCGTGCAACCATTGTTGATGTGCACCTGAAGCAGGTCTTGGAAGCGCACGATGCTTGCGCCTCGCTCATGGTAGATCCAAAAACTATCTGGCCCGCGCATAGGTTTTCTCCGGTTCGGGTTCGTACGGTAGGTATTCGCCTTTCTCGTTCCACTCGAGCGACCCCGGTTGCGGGGGGTGGAATAGGATCTCGGTCACGTAGCCCTCAAGCGGGTTGAAGTTGCCGCCGTCGGCCAGGTGGATGAACGTGGTTCGGCCAAGATGTATCTCGCGCTCCATGGGGACGAGGTTTCGGCCCCGCAGCTCGACATTGGTGCTCACGAACTGGAGCACGAGCACGGTGCCGTCGTCGTTGAGCTCCCATTCGGGCAGCGTCGCGTAGGTCAGTATCTTTCGCTGTTTGCGACCGTACTTATTCTTATAGATGAAGCAGATCGCGGACGGCCCGCGCTGGACCGTTATCGATTGGGCGACAGCGCTGGTAGTTTTGGCCGACTCGGTCTCAGGCTCGCCGGACGGCGTGCCTGTTCCCTCGGTTGCCGGCTCGCTTTGGGGTTGTGGTGAGAGCGGCGCTGCGGACGGATGCGGCTTGGCTGCGGCGGGAGGTTTTTCCCGCCACTCCAGCTCGCCTTCGCTGGTCTTCGTTCTGTCGAGTTGTTGAAGCAACCGCGCCGCCAGCGTCTCGCCATGTTTCGGCACTTCCGGCTTGTCAGCCATAAGCACCCCTCGGGTATTCTGCTATACGCAGAATACGGCTAAGTCAATCGTGAATTAGGACGAGAATTTGATTAGTACACATGTATGTTGAAGCACAGCTTCAACGGCATGCGTACCCACAACGCCCGGGTCCCCGGTCCTTGTTCCGCCGCCCTCGTCAACCAGCCGGTTGACGACAGACCGACGGCTCCTTTCCGTTCCCCCGGTCCGAACCATCCCGCCCGCTCTCGGACCCCTCTCGGAGGGCCGAGACCGGGCCTTCACGATTGACCTGTCGGGTCCGTCGATGGGAGCGACCTTTCGAGGGCTGCGGCATCGCTTTTTGCGCGGCGGTGTGGCCTCGGCGCAACAGCTTGGCGCTGACCCAAATCGGGACGCGCCTACTGTCGGTCATGGGTGATCGGCTGCACCGTCGCGGGCCAGGACGCTCGCGCGTGGCGTGCGCAGCACGCGGCGCGCTTGTGCGTTGGAATTCTACGAGCGGTGACGCGTTCCGCGTTGTCGCTCTGCGGTCGCGCGCTTCTTCTGGGAATACCGCTGGTGGCCCTGAAACGCGGTGCTTGCGCATGCGGCGGGGTCGCGCATCGCCTCGACGCCTGCTTCGTCCGAGACGGCCACCTGCATCCGGTCGAGAACCGCCGCCATAGGCTCCGCGTTCTCTCCGGCGGGCCCGAGCTCGGGCAACGCTGTCTTCAGTTCGGCGACGATGGCGGCCGGGAAGTGCACGTCGGTCCTGTCAGCGGCATGCGCTTCGATGAATTCGACCGCCGCGAGGACGTCTTCGGCGTTGTGCTGCCGAAGCGCGCGGTCCTGATCGAACTTGGCGCGGCCCGTCGCGTTGCGCGTGGCCTTGTTCCGCAACTGTTCCAGCTTCAGGAATTGCTTGAGTTCGCGAGCAGTGACGTATTCCTGTTCTGGCATACCCTTTCCGGCGCGCCCTTTCGAGGAGGCGCGCACTCATGATGTTGTCGAGGCGCAAGAACGCCCGCTAAGTACCTAATATAGAGACGGATATACGTATATCGCAATACTATTATTCGGGCGGACCGTCCATCCTCGTGCGCCTGCGCACGGTCGCGAGCTTGGCGGCCTGCTCCTGCTGGTGGCGAAGGCTCTTTACGAAGATCTGCGCCTCCAGGGACTCTTCCGCGCCCTTCTTCCGGAGCAACGTCACCGTCTCCGACGGTGTATTCTTGTAACGGAACGGCCGCACGCTGAAGCGCTGGTCCTTCGCAATACCCGGCGCGGTGTGGAGGGTGACGGCCGCGCCCGTCCTGACGAGGGCGAGGACGGATGCGGAGGAGTCCGTGCGGAAGTCGACGCGTCGAGGCGTGAAGCCGGTCTTGCCGAACAGCGCCTCGACGTGATGACGGAGGCGCGCCGTACCGGGCGGAGTTTCCTCTTCGAGCCAGGCGAACGCGAATCGTTCGTCCGCGAGCTCCTCGAGGCCCACGAATGTGGCGTTCCGCAGATGGTGCCGATTGCTCACGACAACGCAGAGAGGGGCCGCGACCACGGGTGATGCCTCGAGCGCGCCGCTTAGTTGCGGGCTTGAGTAAGTAAGCCCGAGGTCCACGCTCCCTTCCTCCACCATGCGGGCGACAGCTTCGGTTTCGGCTTCATGCGCCCTCACGGTGACGAAGTCGTTGACGCCCATGAGCGCGTAGACCGTATCGGCGACGATGGTGGCGAAGTCGGGCTCGTAGGCGATCCGGAAGAGGGTCGGTTCCCTTCCCGCTCGGGTCTCCACTCCCACGACGGCTTGCCGAACGTTCTCCTCCGCCCGGAGAAGCTCTTGCCCGTGAGTGAAGAGCGCCCGCCCGGCGGGGGTGAGGGTTGCGCCGGCCTGGTCTCTCTCAAAGAGGCGCACGCCCTCCCCAAGGTTCCGTTCGAGGTCCGAGATCGCCTGACTCAAGGCCGCTGCGGAAATGCCGAGCGCCACGGCCGCCGCGCCGAAATTCGAGAGGCGCGCCGCTTCAACGAAAACCTCGATCTGGCGCAGCTTTAGGTGCCGCTCGCGGCGCCTGTCGTCGACCTCCGGGGTGCTCATGCCCGGAAGAGTAAGCCAGGGCCGACGCGTTGTGAACGTAACATCAGGTTATTATTTTGTTAGGCATGCACTTGATCTGAGCGGGACCCGCCTTAATCCATTCCATAGAGGTCAGCCGGACGGCCTGGGGACAGGCCAGGCTGCCATTCCATCGTCTTATCCAACGCTTATACGAGAGGCTCTGCGATGCTTACACGCGCTCATGTTGTACGCTGGACGCTGGCCCTGACCACGTTCGGCCTGGCCTCTGTGGGCGGCGGTGCCTTCCTCCAGGCGCACCGTCACGGCGCGCTTCTGGAGGCGACGGCGTCCGCCGCCGCGCCGAGCGCATCGCGAAGCGCCGACGACGCGGGCGCGCCTCCAGCCAGCCCGCCGCGTGTACCGACGGAGCCGCCGACCTTCGAGGCCATCGACTTCGTCGAGGAGCAGGGCGGGATATTCAGCATCCCATACGACCGGCTCGCGGCGCTGGCGCTGAACGCCCCGAGGACGGTGGCCGTCATCGAAGGGGCGCTCTACCAGGCCATCATCGAGGGCGACCGGCTGGAGCCGGTCTACCGGCAGATCCAGAAGCGCCGCATCAACCGCCTCGAAGCCTCGTCGTTCGCCAACGGTGAGACGTACCTGTTGCCCGTGGTGCCGATGACGACGCTGATGCAGGGCCGAGGCCCGCTCGGCATACCGGCTCCGCCGCACCCGACGCTCGTCCCTTGCGACGGTCCGGGCGACGAGGTGCCCGTCATCACCCGCATCCGCATCGTGCTCCAGGAGCCGTACCACTTCGACGGCAAGACCGGTGCGTATAGGTCCGACGGGGGCCGGTGAGCCCCTTTGAGCAATTCCGCGTTCGATCGAATCAATCCCATCACTTGACTTGAAAGGATCCTTGCCATGCGTACCGAGCTTCTTCGTCGAATCACTTTCCTGTCCACGTTCGGCATCGCCACCTTTTCCGGGGGGGTGCTCATGGGGCAGTCCCGGCACCGGAGGCTGGCGGAAGCCGCCCCGCCTCCAGCATTCGTGAACGACGGCGGCACGGGAGTGCCGGCCTTCCTCGTGCTTCCCGCGTCCGCGACGGGAGCACGCATCTGCGACGGCCCGTCTTGCCCCTTCCCGGGGCCCGGGCCGGGCGAAGCCGAGGAGAGGCATGAGTGCGTGACCTTCCTTCCGGACCAGGGAGGCAGCGTCATCATGGACAGGAGCACCCTCGGGGCTTCGAGCTGCAACGCCGCGTGCACGACCCTCGTGGAGGAGTTCTCGCAGTACGCCGTCGTGATCGAGGGGGAGCGGCTCGACCGCCTCGATCGCGAGGTGCGCCGGGGCCACATCGGGCGGGTGGAAGCCTGCACGATGGAACCCGCCGCTGACACGGACGAGACCCACGGTGACGGCGGCTACGCCGTCAGCCACGTGCGGATCCTCCAGCCGACGACGTTCCACTTCGACAAGGCCGGCAACTTCACGGCGGACGAAAACTGACCGCCATGCGCTTCCTTAGCTTGGCTTCCTTCCTTGAGAGCTTCCCCCGCCGCGTCCGAGGGTTTTTCGGGCGCGGCGGGGGAAGTGCGACCGATATCCTCGACTGCCCGCTCGTGCCGCTCGGCGCTCGCGACACGTTCACCGTGCGCGACGCGTGCGAGGGAGTCGCCATCTTCGGCGCCGTCGGCTCCGGCAAGACGTCCGGCAGCGGGGCCGCCTTCGCCCGCGCCTTCCTGTCGTCCGGCTTCGGCGGCCTGGTGCTGACGGCAAAGCCCGACGAGCGGGCCCTGTGGGAGCGCTACGCGCGGGACACGGGACGGAGCGACGACCTCGTCATCGTCTCGCCCTCGAGCGCGTACCGCTTCAACTTCCTCGACTACGAATGGACGCGGCCTGGCCTCGGCGCCGGCCTCGTGGAGAACGTCGTCCAGCTCTTCATGCTGGCGATGGAGGTCGCGGGCGAGCGCCAGGACGCCGGCCCGGACCCGTACTGGCAGCGGAGCACGAAGCAGATGCTCCGGAACGCCGTGCAGCTTGCCGGCGTTGCGACGGGCCGCGTGCGGCTTGCGGACCTGCTCGGCATCATCCGGAGCGCACCCAAGAACATCGAGGAGGTGCGCGCCGAGGAATCCTCCTGGCGGCGCGAGAGCGCCTGCTTCCAGCAGCTCCTCGCCGCGAGCAAGACACTCACGACGGAGGCCGAGCGGCTCGACTACGACGCGATGGAAGCCTACTGGCTTTCCGAGTTCCCCGAGCTCGCCTCGAAGACCCGCAGCATCATCGTCCAGAGCTTCACCGCGCTCGTGGATCCCTTTACGCGCGCGCCGCTGCGGGAGCTCTTCTGCACCGACACGACGGTGCGTCCGGAAGACGCGCAGAAGGGGAAGGTCATCATCCTCGACGTACCGGTGAAGGAATGGGCGGAGGTCGGCCGCTTCGCCCAGGTGCTCTTCAAGACGTGCTTCCAGAAGGCGACGGAGCGCCGGGTGGTGGGCGAAAGCCCGGTGCCCGTGTTCCTGTTCGCCGACGAGGCGCAGCTCTTCCTCACGAGCTACGACGAGCCGTTCCTACAGACGGCGCGTTCCTCCCGGGCGCTCACCGTCTACCTCTCGCAGAACCTCCCGAACTACTACAGCGCGCTCGGGGGGCCGAAGGGCCAGCACGCGGCCGACAGCATCCTCGGCAACCTGTCGGCGCACCTCTACCACGCCAACGGCGACGTCACGACGAACGAATACGCCGCGCGCCGCATCGCGCAGACCTGGCAGGCGAAGCGCAGCGCGAACCAGGGCTATTCATCGAACATGAGCCAGAGCGGCGGCGCGCCGCCCGACGTGGCCACGAGCGCCAACTACTCGGACAACACAGGAATGAGCGTCTCCGAGCAGCTCGCCTACCAGGTGCTGCCGCAGGAGTTCACGACGCTCCGCCAGGGCGGCCCTCGCGGCGGCTTCGAGGTCGACGCCATCCTCTTCAAGCCCGGGCGCGTCTGGAACGCGACGGGGACGAACTACCTGCGTGTGACCTTCAAACAACAATAACGGATCGAGGAAGGAGCTTTCTTATGCTTGGAGCAAGTGCAACGAGTTACCGGCGTTCGATGATGTTCGCGAACGACCCGGGCGCAGTGGTGGTGCAACTCATCTTCGGCGCCGTGGACGCGTTCGCGCTCACGGTGCTGGTGTTCTTCCGGAAGGGATTCGGAGAACGGTTCTATACGGTATTCAAATTCGGAATGGGGGTGGCCATTCTGTCGTTGCTGATGGGACTCCGCGCGCTGGCGCAGGGCCTCGCCGGCCTCCTGCCGCTCGTGATGGGCATGGCGGGCGGCATGATGGGCGTTCCGCCTGTACTCGGAATGCTGGCGGGCGGCTCGCGGATGATGAACCGCGCGCCCCCGCCGCCTCCGCACGCCCTGTTTGACGCCGCCAACCTGCTCTACTGGGCCTTCATCCTCGTGGGCGGCGCGCAGCTCATCTTCGTGTGGCTCCGTTCGTGGCGCATCGGCGACGCGATGCCGGTGCACTCGAAGAGCACGGGGGAACCCCTGCTCTCCTTCGGCGGACGCGTGAACCACTGGCTCGCGGTCATCTTCCTCGAGCCGGTCGCGATCCTGCTGCTCGGACGGGTCCTCGTCGCCTGCGACCCGAACATGCCCTACGCGTACTTCGTCGTGCTCGCCCTCTTCATCCAGGCGAGCGCGCTTCACCAGTGGCGGCTGTACCGCGACGACATGCTCGACGAGCAGGACGCCCGGCTGCTCGCGGGCTTCTACTCGGCGCAGGCGAAGCACGTCGAAGCCGGCGGCAAGCCGCTGGCGAAGATCGCGGGCTTCTTCATGCCGCTCGTACTCCCGAAGAAGCCGGCGCTGCAGCTCGACGTGCTCCGCCAGTGGGCGAAGCGCCACCAGGACGGCGCGACCGACGAGCCCCCTCCCCCGGCACCGCCGCCTGCGGCTTCCGCCTGAAGATTCCTCTCCGCTTCCTTGGCTTATGACCTTGAGACACTGACACGTTCGTCACGGCACCCCGGCCCCCGGCACGACGTCTAGCGTGTCGGGGGCTCTTTTTTTGAGGGCCACCCTTATGAAGCGCCATCTTCATGCGCCCACGCCCGAGGAGCACGGCGAAGCGCCGCGCGATGCGGACGCCTGGCCGCCCTACATGACCACGACGCTGGCCGCGCGGTACTGCGGCTTCAGGACGACCGGCGCGCTCCGCAAGGCCGCAAGCGAGGGGCGCATCGTTCCGGCCGGCCGGCGGGGCGGCTCGGGCACGTGGATGTGGCGCCGCGAGGATCTCGACGACTTCCTTTGCGGGCGATCGCCCGCTGCTACACTTTCGCTCGGACGCTCCAGTGCGCCTCCGAACGGAGGCGACAATGACGGAACAAAAATGGATACAGCGTTGGGACTCATGGATCGCGCCGAAGCCCTCGAAGCCGGGGGTGTGGCGCAAGAAAGGAGGAGGATTCCTGGTACGGGGACGCGCGGTCGATCCCCGGACGCGCAAGCTGAAGGAAGTACGGTTCACGACGGAGGTGAGGGACGCGCTCGCGGCGTTCACGCTCCTCCAGGACGAGCTCACGAAGGTGAGGACCGGCGGCACGCAGTCAGCGGCGCCGATGCAGACCTTCAGCGCATTCGCCGCGTCGCTGTTCGAGGACAAGGTGAAGGCGGGCGACATCAAGTCGGCGTCGGGCCGCGTGAAATGGCAGCAGTGCCTGGAGCACCATCTCATCCCGGCGTTCGGAACCCTGATGCTCGACCAGATCCGTCACGCGGACGTGGCCCGGTGGCGCGTCCAAGTGGCGGAGACGATCAACGCGGGGAAGTACTCGCCGCACACGGCCAACACCTGGCTCGACGTGCTGCGCGTGGTACTCAAGGCGGCGGTCGTGACGTTTGAACTCGCACGGAACCCGATGGACAGCGTGAAGAACTTCGACACGAGCGAGCACGTCTACACGGAGGAGGAACCCAATTCATTGACCGTGCAGGAGATGCCCGCGTTCCTGGCGAAGATGCGGGCGGCTTACCCGCAGCACTTCGCATTCGTGTGCCTTGGCTTCTTCCTGGGACACCGCCCGTCGACGCTGCGACCGCTGCGCCGATCGGGACCGACCCCGGATCTCGTGCTGGACGAGGGCATCCTGCTCGTCCGGCAATCCCATACCGAGGGCGACGAGGTGATGGCGACGACGAAGACCAAGACCCGGCAGCGCATCACGCTGCCGTCCGTCCTGGTCGACATCCTTCGCTGGCACATCGCCACGCAGCTCATGACGCCGGAGCAGAAGGCGTCCGAGCTGCTCTTCCCCGCCGAGGACGGTGGCTTCCGGAGCCGCTCGGCGCTGAAGAAGCCCTTCGCCACAGTCGCCGCCGCCATGGAGTTGAAGAAGCACGTGTCGCCGAAGGCGATGCGGCGGACGTTCCAGGACCTCGCACGCGCCGCCGAGGTCAAGGACATCGTGACCCGGGCCATCTCGGGACACGCGACGGAGACGATGCAGCACCACTACTCGACCGTGGCGGCCGACGAGAAGAAGCTCGCCATCGCCAAGGTCATCGAGCTGGCCGGGGTCCGCAAGACTCTCGCCGGAGGGGCGTCCGCCCCGGGTGGTATGGACGGTGGTATGGATGCGACCGGAGACGAAACAGCCGCCCGGCACTAGCGCGGACGGCCCCTGTTTTTGCCTGCTTATCTTGTAGGCGCGATAGGTTTCGAACCAGCGACCCCTACCGTGTCAAGGTAGTGCTCTACCACTGAGCTACGCGCCTAACCGACCGCGGGGGTAGGTAGCCTCTCGACGCCTCGCCTGTCAACCGCCCGGCCGGGCGCCGCCTTCGGTTCCTCGCCGCGTGCGGATGGTACCGTGGCGTCTTCACCCGACGGAGGACGCTTTTCATGGAGAGCCGTTACGACCCTGACGCAGCCGCGCGCATGGTCGACGAGCTGGCGCCGCGAGCGTCAGAAACCCTCGCGCTGCGTACGTACACGGCCCGCCTGATCGGCGGCGACCCGCGGCTCGTTCTGCACGGCGGGGGGAATACATCCGTCAAGGCGACGGCGTCGACCGTCCTCGGCGAGGCGATCGATGTTCTCCACGTCAAAGGCGCGGGCTACGACTTGGCTACGCTCGAGCCGGAGGGGCAGCCCGCGGTGCGCCTCGAGCCGCTCCGGAGGCTGCGGGCGTTGGCCACGATGTCGGACGCGGCGATGGTCAACGAGCTCCGCGCGAATCTGCTCGATGCCCGCGCGTCGAGCCCGAGCATCGAGACCCTTCTGCACGCATTTCTGCCGGCACGGTTCGTCGACCACACCCACGCCGACGCCATCCTTGCCCTCTGCGACCAGCCGGACGGCGAGCGGGTGTTTACCGATCTGTTCGGCACCAGCGCCGTTTGGGTGCCTTACACCTTGCCGGGGTTCGCCCTCGCGAAGCGCTGCATCGGCATGTTCGAACAGGTCGCCGCGCGCGACCAGCCGGCGGTCATGGTCCTCGAGAAGCACGGCCTTTTCACGTGGGGACATACCGCAAAGGAAAGCTACGAATGCACGATCGACGCGGTCTCTCGCGCCGAGCGTTACATCGCGACCCGGAGCCGCACGTCGACCAGCTCCGCCCCAGCGCGCGTTCACACGAACGACGCGCACGTCCTTCCGCGGTTGCGAGGGGCGTTCGCCAAGCTGGCCGGCGACGCCCTGGAGCGAGGGCCAATCGTGCGCACTCGCGCGACGCCGGCGATTCTGTCGTTCCTCGAGCGCCGTGACGCCGCGGAGCTCGTGGGCAAAGGCTGCGCCACGCCCGATCATGTCCACCGCACGAAGCCCACCGCGCTCTTCGTCCCCAGCCCCGCATGCGATGATCCGCCCAAGCTCTCCCAGCAGCTCGAGCGGGCGATCGCAGAATATGCCCGCCAATACGATGCCTACTTCGAACAGATGTGCCGCACCAAGGGCGTCGAAAGAAGCAAGCGCGACCCCTTGCCGCGGATCGTCCTTCTGCCGGGGTTCGGCGCGTGTGCGATCGGTACGACTGCGCACGAGGCCGACCTCGCGCTCGACACGTACGAGCACACGATCGGCGTGATGACGAACGCCGCGGCCATCGGGACCTATTCCCCTTGCGCGCGCTCGGACCTCTTCGACGTCGAGTACGGAAGCCTGGACCCGCCGAAGGCCGAAGCGCCCGCGACGCTCTCCAAATGCGTGGCGCTCGTGACGGGCGCGGCGCGGGGCATCGGGCTCGCTTCCGCATCGCGCATGATCGCCGCAGGGGCGCACGTTGCGATGGTCGACAAGGACTTCGATGCCCTCTGGGGCGCGGTCGGCCGCCTGTCGGCGCACAAGGATCGCGTCTTGATGATCGCGGCGGATGTGCGCGACGACGAGCAAGTGAGCGCGGCGTTCGCTCGCACGACGGCGTTCTGGGGAGGAGTCGATCTGCTCGTATCCAACGCCGGCGGCGCGACGGAGGGGCAGCTCGACACGGCCGACGGTCAGGCGATGCTGCGGTACTCGATCGAGCTCAATTGTCTTGCGCACGCGCGCGTGGCGCGGGCTGCCGTCGCGGTGATGGCGGCCCAAGGGCGCGGCGGCTGTCTCTGCTTCAACGCGGGCCAGGCGGCCTTCAATCTCGTTCCGGGCCTGGGACCCTACGCCGTCGCCAAGAGTGCGCTTCTCGCGTTGATGCGCCAATACGCGGTGGACCTGGGGTCGCGCCGGATCCGCTCGAACGCCGTGAACGCCGATCGGGTTCGAACGCAGCTCGTCGCGGACGGAGCGCTCGAATCTCGTGCGAAGGCCCGAGGGCAGAGCGTCGACGATTACTTCCGCACCAACCTGCTATCGCGCGAAGTAACCGCGGACGACGTTGCGGACGCGTTTCTGTACCTGGCCGGGGCGCGCTCGACGACGGGGTGCATCCTCGCGGTCGACGGCGGCAATGCAGCAGCTTTCCCGAGGTGAGCAAGAACGAACCGCTCCAGCGGAGTGAGAGAAGGCGAGCGAGCGCCCCGAAGCCAAGCGATGGGGGAAAGGCTTCAGAACCTCCACGTCAGCTCCGCACGCGCGCCCTCGAACGGCGGAAAATACCGGCACACGCCGCTCGCGCACCGGAACGCCCCGCGCTGCTGGCCGACCGATACGCGCACGTTCGAGCTGCTCGTGAACTTGTAGAGCACCGCGCCGTTGAAATACAAAGGCGGCTGACCGACGAACGTCGTGTACTCGAAGCCCTGCGTGAGAACCCACTTGGGTGCCATCTTGAGCGCGACGTAGTTCTCCCCCTCGACCCACCACGCGTCCGCATTCTGGTAGGCCTCTCGCCTGTGGCGGTGGCGCCCCTGAATCTCGATCGACCAGGGTCCCCGGATGTACTTGGCAATCGAGTACTCGATGTGGTGCTCGCGGTATGAAACGCCGCCGTCCTCTTTCGTATCGTCGCGCGCCCCGGCCCACACGTAGACATGTGATTGCGATTCGTTGAAATACCACTCGAGACCGGCGATCCCGTCCCACACCTCGTCTTGTACCTGATTGGCTGCCACCGCGGCGAGGGTGTGGCCGAGTTGATCGCAGCGGCCGCCGGTCTGCTCCGACTTCGTATACGCGTAGATCCCCTGCGCATACACCATCAGATTGCGCGTCACGTTCAGGTCGGCGCGCAAGCGCCCGCCGTCGACGCAAGCGTTGAAATTTCCCGTCCCCTCCGTGTCGACCATGTCGAAGGTCTCTGCGGGCGGCAAAAACGAATACGTGACCACGGAGAATTCGCCCGCGCGCGACGGGTCGGCGCTCGCAGGCACCGCGTAGAAATTGCGGTTGCTCTTGACTTCGAGCGTCGCCGTCACGGGCCGAACGTCGAACGACAACGCTCCATAGATCGCGTTGCCCTCGCCGTTGCCGTTCTGGCTCGCGATCGCGTTGCGCCGGTCTTGCCCGGCCGCTTCCACGTAGAGCTTGCCGTGGCCCCACAGCCTCGGCACCTCCAGCGACTGCCCCACCATCGTGATGTCTCCGTCCCCGAGCGGCGGCGGCGTGTTCCCAATCTGCTGCGACCACCTGGCCGTGTCGACGGGATCGCACGTGCCGAACGTGACGCTGGAAGGAGACTGCCAGGGATCCGTGACGATTTCGCCGCCCGAGTCGTAGTGATACGGAGCGCACCGGGTGAAGTGGGTCACGTGGGTCGACAACGTCACCGGCAGGCCGCGCCCGGCTTGGACTTCGATCCCGACGATGCGGTCGCTTCCGAAGACGGGCAGCGCGCGGTCGCCCGCGACGAGGTCATGGGTCGGAAAGAGGCCGCGCCCGGTCGCCTCGTCGATGCGGGACGGATTGGCAAACCCCGCGACCATCGTGAGCGCGAACGGGTCTTTCTGGATTTGCACCTTCGCGCCGCGGACGGTCGTGTCGATCCCAAGCTCGTCGATCTTGCGCATCGAGAGGGTCAGCCCGCGGCCGAACTGCACATAGGCGTCGCCGGCGGTGACTTCGATGGACGGAAGCGAATACGTCACCCACAGCTTCGCCGGGTAAACGGCGTTCTCGTAGCGCGACTCGTTGTCGAACCGGATCTGCTGCTGGCTACCTGACGGCAAGTCCGAGAAATTCGGGTTGTCCACCGGCCTTCGCCAGTACACCGACGAGTCGAGGCGCATCCCTGCGGTCCACCTCCCCCACCGAAGCGCCGCGTTGAGGCGGTTGAGCCACGCGCCCCACCCACTGTCCTGCGGGAGCTCGTTGTCGCGCGTGTCGAAGTGCTGGACGGCGACGCTCGTCTCGGTCACGTCGAGCTCGACCGGGTCGCCCGCGACTTTTCCCACGTCGGCGGCGTGCCCTTGCTGCGCCCACAAAAGGGCCGCCGCCGCGCACGAGACCCGGCCCAACCCGAGCTTACGGCGTCGAGCCACCGGCCCGCAGCGCTTCGGCCACGTCGGACGCGACCTGCCGTTCATCGCCAGGGTTATACCCCTCGCGAACGACGCCGATGTGCCCCGTCTTGGCGATGATCACGCTGAGGGGCATCGATTTCTTCGGATTGTACAGGCTCGCGATGCGTGAGTCGTCGTCCATCACGATGGGAAAGTCCACGTCGAAGCGCTTGACGAAGGCCGGAACGTCCGCGGCCGTTTCGGGCCCGTCCATCGCAACCCCGACGACCAGCAGCCCCTTGGCCCTGTCGCGATCGTACATCGCGCGCAGGTGAGGGAGCTCCGCTTTGCACGGCTCACAGAACGTAGCCCAGAAGTCGAGCAGGACGACTTGCTTGCCCAGGTGGTCGCTCAGCCGGAACGTGTTGCCGTCCATGTCGCGCGCCGTAAAATCGGGCGCGACCGTTCCCGCCGCCGAGCCGGCGTTGCGGTCGGTTGCGGACGCCGGGTTGGGTGATCCCGCCTTCTCGCACGCGACCGACAGCGTGGCCGCGATGACGAGCAGCAGTCGCCCCGGCGCCATCATCGGTTCGCGCGGTCCCTTCAGAGATCGCTGCAGGCGGCGGGCAGCGGGTAGTTCGGTGACTCCTGCACGTCCGTCAGGGCCGGCGCCAGCTCCGAGGCGACGTCGCCCGTCCACCCCGGGCTCGAATCGAGGATCTCCATCGTGCGCGGGTCGATGTCGCCGTTCCACGGGATGGACGCTTGCATGAAAAAGATGCCGAGCTGCGGGTTGGGGTCGGGGTCGAGCATCTCGGTGAAGTTCACGTGGTGGTTGGCAATCCAGTGGTTCATGTCGAGCTGCGTGGCGCCGACGTTCTGCACGTTGCCGTCTTCGAGCGCCTGAACGACGACCACCCCCTCGGCGTCGAGATCCGATTTGGCGGCAACGATCGCGTCCGTCTCCTGGTTGCACGGCGGGCACCACAAGGCCCCGACCGTCAAGTGAATGAGCTTGTACCGCGCGCCGCAAGGGTCGTAAAAATCCGCCAGGGCGATGGTGTCGAGCTGCGGGGACACGACCCCGTTGCGGTACCCGCTAAATTTGAAATTGGCGATGATGCTCCCGGGCGTTTTCCCGCTCCGGGTGCTCCGGCCATAGCCGGTGGCCGGGCTCGGATAGGGAATACCGTCGGGGTTGGTGCCGACCGTCGGCGACGGTGCGCCGCCGCTATCCGTGGAATCGCCGGGGTTCAGGGGCTGCGCGGTCGACCCGTGTCCTCCGCCGCTGCAGGCTGCGAGCGCCGCCACGAGGCCGAGGTACGCAAGGGGAGCTCCGCGATCGCTTCTCATCGTGAACCCTCCAGCCCTACGTCGAAAGCATGCTACACGCGAGCCCGTCGAGAGCGTATCGTGCGTTCGCCCCTCGTCAAGCGGCGGGCCGCGAGCGGGTCGTCCGAGTCGCCTCCCGCCGAAATGGACAATGGGGCTGTGAGCGGAGCACAATTCATGGAACACGGCCTCGCCCGGAGGGATGACCCGTTCGGGCGCCACCCAATCGCGCGTACCATCACGCGTACCGCAGGCGCGATCGCGCTCTTGGGCTGGGCCGCCTTGGTCCTTGCGATCGGGTGCTCCTCCTCGCCGACGGCGATGTGCGGACGGTCCCCGGCCTGCGCCTCCGGAAGCGTGTGCGTCGACGACGGCTCGGGCGCGGGCAAGAAGTGCGAGAAGGCTTGCACCCAGCAGGCCGACTGTCCGATCAATTCATTCTGCAACGACGCGCAGCCGAGCAGCTGGTGCGCGCCGAGCACGTACCCGGTTCCCCAACAGCCCGGGCAGTGGGGTGCCCCTTGCCCGGCCGGTTGCGACACGGGCGACGGCTTCGACTGTTACGGCGTCTCGCCGACCGATCCGAACGCGTTTTGTACGATGCCGGATTGTGCGACGGACAGCGATTGCCCCGGGGGCTGGTGGTGCGCCACAGTCAACCTCACGCCGAACCACACCACGGTGAGACGCGTGTTCGACGGCCAGACGCGCGCCTGGTGCCTGCCGCGCCAGTACTGCGCGACCTGCCGGATGGACCACGACTGCGCGAAGGCCGCGGACGGTACCCAGCAGCACTGCGTGCAACAGGACGCGGCGGGCAACGGGCTCTGCGCTCCGCAATGCGGATCGAACGCGACCTGCCCCCTCGACGCGGTCTGCCAACTGCAGTGGGGCGTGTGCGCGCAGGCGGGGTGCAAGCAAGACGCCGACTGCCAGGCGAACGGCGGCGCGGAGAAGTGCTTCGGGGGTGCGTGCGAGCTCCCTTGCAAGAAAGACGCGGACTGCGCCGCGTCGAACGGCGCGCCTCAGCACTGCGGCCAGGCGGGGGCTTGCGTCGCCAAGGCTTGCGCCAGCGACGACGATTGCCCGCCGGCCGCGGGAACCTTTCAGCACTGCAACGGCGGCGCGTGCACGCCCGAGTGCTCGACCTCGGCCGATTGCAACGCGGCGACCGGCGACCAGGCTTGCGTGCCACTGTCTGTGTGCACGCCGCGGGCGGGAGGGTGCGTGGGCGACGGCACGTTCTGTTCGCCGTGCCGCTCGGACGCCGATTGCAACGGCGGCTACTGCGTCAACGCCCAGTACTCGACCGAGCGCTTTTGCAGCGCGGCGACCGTCGGGGGGGTCGCGTGCCCCGCCACCGCCGCGCCGCCGTCGACCACGTGTCCGAAGCTCCCCGCCAACGCGAGCGCCAAGGGCTTTGGCTGCACGACCTCTGCAGACGGCAGCCTCGCTCCCGCAAACCAGTGCGTGGGTGAAGTTCCCTTCGGCATGTCGCAGGGGCAGGTCGTGTATGTGGCGGGGTGCTTTTCGGCCCACTAGCGAAAAGACCCGTTTGCCGACAGGGCCGCACCTTTCAAAGGATCGCACCGGCGCCGTAGCATTGCATCGAATCGGGCCTTCCCCCGTCGATCGTCGGTCGGGGTGCCCCAGGCGAAGAAGCGTCTCGATTCCCGAAGGAGAGCTTGCTCATGACCAATCGCACGATGTTCGAGTACTTGCCGGGGCTGGTGGTCGCGCTGGCCGTTGCCTCGCTGGCGGCGACCAACGGCGGATGCAGCGCGGCCAGCACGCTCGGGCAGGCAGCCCAGGGCTGCGACGAGTTCCAAAATGGTGGCGTGGCGGGCCTGTCGATCGACGTCAAGACCAAGGCGTTCGTACAGGCGAGCGCCGACCTCGTTGCGGTGTCGGGTGCGATGGAGGCCTCCGTTCTGGCCGCGTGCACGAACATCGACACGGACCTGGGCGTTCCAGACACGTGGACCGCCAAGGCGGGCGCCGACGACAAGCTGAAGGAGGCTTGCGCGCAAGCCCAGACCAAGATCAAAGCGATTCTCGACACGCAAGCGCAAGCGCAAGCGACGTGCACCTTGGCCATCACCGGCGGCGGGTGCCAGGTCGACATCAACGCGCAGGCCGATTGCACGGCGAAGTGCAGCGGCGACGCGACCTGCACGCCGCCGGACGTCACGGTCGCGTGCGATCCGGGGCAGCTCAGCGTGCAGTGCAGCGGGACGTGCAACGCCAGCGCGACGTGCGAAGGGACGGCGATGCTGGCCGCACAGTGTCAGGGCAGCTGCGAGGCCGATTGCGACGGCACGTGCACCCCCGGCACGGCGCCGAGCGTTCACTGCGAAGGAACCTGCATGGGAACGTGCACGGGGACGTGCGACGGCACCGCGACCCCCGCGGGCGGCATGGCCAACTGCACGGGCGTCTGCAGCGGCCGGTGCGACGCCGCGTGTGCGTACACCCCGGGCAAGCCGGCGCATTGCGAAGGCTCGTGCAAGGGCACCTGCACCGGCAATTGCAAGATCGACGCGATGGCTAACGTGATGTGCGGCGCCAACGTGAGCTGCAAAGGCGGCTGTACGGGCACCGCCACGGCGCCCAAGTGCGAGGGACAGGTCACGCCGCCGATGTGCAACGCGGACGTGAACTGCAAGGGCAGCTGCCAGGCCCACGCCGATGCGACCGCGCACTGCGATCCGCCGGCGGCGACCTTGGAATGCAGCGCGAGCGCGACGGCAGACGCCGACGTGCAGAAGCTCATCGCGACGGTGAAGACGAACCTTCCCGCGATCGTTGCCGCCGTGCAAACGCAGGGCCCCTTGGCGACCAAGGCGGCCGAAGCGGTCGGAACGACCGGCAGCGCCGTCGTGCAGAGCGTGGGCAGTCTCGGCGGCAAGGCGTTTGCGTGCGCGACGACGGCGGTCTCTGCCTCCGCCAAAGCGTCGGTGAGCGTCAGCGTGTCGATCATGGCCAGCGCGAGCGTGAGCGGGTCCTGCGGCGGTCCGACCTCCTGAGCGAGGGGGCGGTCCCACCCGCGCTTCGCGCGATCCATCGCCATCGGACCGCTCTCGGCCTACATAGTCGGGATGCCTCCGATCGCCCCCGACGGCGCCCTCCACGTCGCCTCGCGTCGCATCGACGACGGGCCGACGTGGGCGGTGCGCGAGCCATGGTCCGGCGCCCAAGTAGGGAATGTCGTGCTCGCCGACGAGGCGCGTGCCGAGCAAGCAGTCGTTGCGAGCACGCAAGCCTTCGACCGCCTGCGCGTGCGCACGAGCTACGAGCGCAAGGCCGTGCTCAAGCGCGTCGCCCGGGAGATCGAAGCGAACGCGGAGAGGTTCGCGGAGCTACTCGCGCGCGAAGCGGGTAAGCCGATCGCCCTCGCCCGCGCCGAAGTGGCGCGCGCTGTCTCCACGTTCGAGATCGGCGCGGAAGAAGCTACGCGGATCATCGGCGAAGTCATGCCGCTCGACATCACGGCGACGACGCGCGGCTACGCGGGGGCGTGGGTGCGCGTTCCGGCCGGACCGGTGATCGCCATCTCCCCCTTCAACTTCCCGCTCAACCTGGTCGCGCACAAAATCGCCCCCGCGATCGCCGCGGGATGCTCGGTCGTGCTCAAGCCGCCGCCGCAGGCGCCGCTCTCTTCGCTTCTGCTGGCGGAGCACATCCGCCGCGCGGGGGCGCCCGACGACGCGGTGCAAGTCCTTCCGTGCGACGTCGCCGTGGCGGAGAAGCTGGTGCGCGACGACCGCTTCGCAACGCTGTCGTTCACGGGCAGCGCCAAAGTCGGCTGGAGCCTCAAAGCGATCGCCGGCAAAAAGCGCGTCTTGCTCGAGCTCGGCGGCAACGCAGCGGTCCTTCTGCATGACGACGCGCCCCTCGAGCGCGCGGTCGAGCGCGTCGTTTCCGGAGCGTTCGGATACGCGGGCCAGGTGTGCATCAAAGTGCAGCGCCTCTACGTGCACCGCCCGATCGCTGGCGCGGTCATCGCCCGCCTCGTCGAGCGAGCGCGCTCGATCGAGCCGAAGTCGCCGCTCGATCCAGCGGCGCTCTGCGGCCCCATGATCGACGAGCCCAACGCCAAGCGCGTCGAGCAGTGGGTGAACGAGGCGGTGGGCGCGGGGGCGCGACTGCTTTGCGGGGGACGGCGCGAAGGCAATCGATACTGGCCGACCGTGCTCGAGCTCGACGGCGACGGCCGCGGTCTGAAGGTCGTCGACGAAGAAGTGTTTGGGCCGGTGCTCACGGTGCACCGCTACGACGGGTGGGACGAGGCGATCGCGATGGCCGACGGGACGCGCTACGGCCTGCAAGCCGGCCTCTTCACCGACTCGCGCGCGCGCGTCGCCGAGGCCTTCGCCAAGCTCCACGTCGGCGGCGTCATCGTCAACGACGTTCCCACGTTCCGTGTCGATTCGATGCCGTACGGCGGCACGCGCGACTCAGGGCTCGGCCGGGAAGGGGTGCGCTTCGCCATCGAAGAGATGACCGAGCGCAAGCTGCTGGTGGTTCACGAAGGCGAGTGAAGGTTGACGGGCCCCTCGTGCCGGCCTACCCCGTCGTTTGCCATGGTCGCCGACAACGAGACACCCCCGCAGCCACCGCGCGCGCTCCGCGCTCGCGCCGTCGGACCCGACGACCCCCTCCCGGGGGTCAAGAACATCGTCCTCGTGATGAGCGGCAAAGGGGGCGTCGGCAAGAGCTCGGTCGCGACGAACCTGGCGATGGCGCTGTCGCGCTCGGGCTATCGCGCGGGGCTTCTCGACGCGGACATTTACGGACCGTCGATCCCGACGATGTTCGGTGTGGCGGGGCGCCCGGTCTCGATGGACGGCAAGACGATCGAGCCGCTCGCCCGCTTCGGGGTCAAGCTGATGTCGATGGGCTTTCTGCTCGAGGATCCGAAGGCCGCGATCATCTGGCGCGGACCGATGCTGCACGGGGCGCTCCAGCAATTCATGAAAGACGTGAGCTGGGGCGAGCTCGATTTTCTCGTGATCGACCTGCCGCCGGGAACGGGCGACGTCGCGCTCACGCTCTCCCAGCGCGTCAAGGCGACCGGCGCGGTGATCGTGACGACCCCCCAGGCCGTGGCGACCGACGACGTCTACAAGTCGGTCTCGATGTGCAAGAAGGTGAACATCCCGGTGATGGGCGTGGTCGAAAACATGAGCTGGTTCATCGACAGCGCGGGGGTGCGCCACGAGCTGTTCGGCAGGGGCGGCGGGGAGGCGGTCGCGGCGTTCGCCGAGGCTCCGCTCCTCGGGCAAGTGCCGCTGGACCCGTCCGTTCGCGAGTGGGGCGACAAGGGAACCCCCGTGGTGCAGGCAGCGCCGGCGAGCGACGTGGCCAAGGCGTTCGGCGCGATCTCGGAGCGCGTCGTCGCGCTCTGCGAAGAGGCGCACGACGACGACGCGGGCCCGACCATCGACCGCAGCGGTGGACCCGGCGGGAAAAGGCGGCTGCCGGTCGCGGGGTAGGGGTGGTCGCCAGCCAGACCAAAGCAGTCCGACAGCCGGACGCGACGATCAGTCTCCCGAGAGAGCAGCGTGCCTCTCACGAGAGAGAGCCATCGGTATCGATGGAAAGGCGCCACGGTCGAGCCCCATCGGGGACCCTTCTCACGAGAGAGGCTGTTCATCGCTTGGGACCTACCCGGCTGAGGCGCTCCTGCAGGCGTGTCACTTCACGCGCATGCTCCTCTCGTGGGAGACGCGCCCTTGCTCTGCGCGAGGGTGGAAGGACATTGCTAGGATGGCGCACCCATGAAAAGGAAGGCGCCCCCCGCTGAGCGCCCAAGGAGCCGTGTGTCCACAAGGGCCGTTGCAGCAACGCTGGTAGAAGCCCTCCTCGTTGCCTGCTCGACAGGCAACGGCTCACCCCACACGACCAACTCCGCAGACGCGTCGGCCGCCTCCGCAGGCGATGCTTCCGCCGAAGCCGCGAGCGACGCATCGGGTGCCGTCGCGCAAGACACGGATGGCTCCGTGGACAACGCAGTCGACGCGGGGCTGATCTGCTCGGACCCCACTCCGTGGAGCGCCGACGCGGACCCCAGCACGACCCCTGGCCCCTGCACGGACACGCCGCCGTGGACGACCACCGGCACCCCCGACGTCCAGATCACCGTCGACGCGAGCGCCATCGGTGCACCATGGAATCGATTTTACGAAAAGGCCGTCGCCTCCGATCATGCGAACACTCTTTTGTGCACGGTGTGGGGCCGCAATATCCAGAATGCCCTCCGGAAAGCGCACGCCCAGGCGGGCTTGCAATACGCGCGTTTTCACGGCGTGCTCGACGACGATATCGGGGTTTACTCCGAAGACGCGAGCGGCGCGCCGGTCTACGACTGGGCGCGCTTCGACCGCGTGTACGACGCCGTCGTCGCCGCCTCGATGCGGCCCATCGTCGAAATCAGCTTCATGCCGTCGGCGCTCGCCTCGGATGCCACGCAAATTCAGACGCAGCTCTGGTACGGAGGCGCTTCACCGAACATCAGCCCGCCCAAGGACTGGGCCAAATGGAAGGGCTTGATGGCCGCCATCGTGACGCATCTCGAACAGAGATACGGCGCCGACGAAGTGCGGAGCAACTGGTACTTCGAAGTTTGGAACGAGCCCTCGTGGATGTATTCCATGGGCGACAGCGGATACAGCACGCTCTACCGACTCACCGTCGCAGGACTGCTGCTGGGCGATCCCGCGGTTCGGGTCGGGGGGCCCGCTGGCTCCGCCGGCGAGTCGGTTTCTCTCGTCCCCGACTTGATTGGACTGGCACAGGCCGGGAAATGGAAGCTCGACTTCATCAGTTATCACCGCTACGGCGACAACGGCGGGGTCGAGCTCGATGCAAACGGGATGCAGGCGTTCCATCAAACCATGGCGACCGCCCTCCAGAACAGCGGCTACACCGGCACGCTGCTCAACGACGAGTTCGGGCCCGGGACGGCGTCCATTCCGGCGTGGGACACCGAAGCAAGCGCGAGCTTCGTCGCGAAGACGATCCATTTGATTGGCACCGACCCGGTGGTTGCCCCCCCATGGAGCTATGCCTATTGGGCCGTGTCGGACCTCTACGAAGAGATCAACACGAGCACCGGAACGGCATTCCGCGAGTTCAACTACGGTCTGATGCTCAAAGGGGATCCGCGATTTCCGGAATCGTTCGACGTCGCCAAGCCAGCCTTCAACGCGCTTCGACTTCTGCACATGATGGGCGATACCCAGGTTTCGGCGACCGGCGGCGACACGACCGAGGGCGTCAACGCCACGGCAACGGTCTCTGCCGACGGGAGCGCGCTTCAGATCCTCGTGTACAACCATCACAGCGGACCCCAAGTGGATCCGACGCAGTCCGCCCTCGTCTCGGTGACCGTCGACAATATCCCGTTTGCCCCCGGGTCGATTCGACTTCGGCATTATACTGTCGACCACACCCATGCGAATTCACACACGGCCTGGATCGCAATGAACCGTCCCGGCAGGCCAACCCAAGCGCAATGGACGCAGCTCCGCGACGCGGCGGAGCTTTGCTACTACGAGACGACAGCGACTGTCTCGGGGAGCTCGTGGTCGGTGACGTTCCCGCAGTACCAGTACGGTGTGACCTTGCTGGAGCTCGGCAAGTGACACCCCGTCGGTGACGAAGCGGCAGGCCCGCGCGACGTGACGGACTACGGGTAAAGGCCGTCCGCAATTCCGTTGATGTATTTCTCGACGTTGGTGTAACCGGTGTGGTCGAAGTCTCCGGTGGCGTCGGCCGCGCTGTTGGGATTGAGGCCGTATTTCGTTTCCCACGCATCCGGCATGCCGTCCATGTCCGTATCGGTCGGCGCGGTTCCGCTTGCCAATGTACCGTAGCCGCTGTTGCCGAGGCCCGTGGCGGTCTGGGTCGTCCACAGGGAGCCCGATTTCCCGAGCGAGTTCAGCTCTCCGATCACCAGCGCGTCGACTTGGTCGCGGTGAAGGGACGCGCCTGCGCTCGCCACCACGGCGGCGAAGCTCGCGGCCGCGCTCGTGGTCGGCAAGCTGGCCGTGTCCGGTGATGACGCCGCGGCCGCGTGGGTCGTGCTGCCCGGATATCCCGCGTCCGTTCCGTTGAGCGTGCCGTCCGCGTTGGTATCCGCGAGATTCCCGTTGATGTATACGGTTTGGCCGACGTTCATCTGGTAGAAATAATCGCCCGGGCTGTTCGAGGACGGGCCCGCAATGAAGTAGTTGTGGACGATGTCGTGCCAGAACGTGCCGCTCGTGTCGCCGGCGGCATAGGCATATTGGTAGTTGTAGACAACGTTGTTGACGTACTGCGTATTCGACTTCGCCAGCGGGCACCGGCCATGCGCGTTGGCGAAGAGGTTTCCGTACCAGGTGAAGAATCCCCCGGTCATCTCGGTGTGCGCGCCGAACTGCTGTCCGGTCGGGTCCGCGTCGATGGAGTTCTGTATAGTGATGTTGGTCGCCCCCACCGCGTCGACGTTGTTGTACTGCGCAAACTCGATCGAGATGTGATCGAAGATGAGGTTGGTGGCATTGAGCAGGTTGATCCCGCTCTTCTTGGCGTCGGGATCGAGCAGGCCCTGTCGGAACCGCACGTAACGGACGATCACGTTCGACGCGGCGTTGAACGAGACTTCGCGCCCCATGAAACCGATGCCGTCGCCGGGCGCCGTTTGGCCCGCGATAGTCAGGTCGCTCTTGACCGACACGGCGGTCTGAAGATTCACGTACCCGCCGATATCGAAGACGACGATGCGGCCGCCCGTGCTGACGGCGTCGCGGAAGGAGCCGGCGCCGGTGTCGTTCAAGTTGGTGACATGGTAAACGGCGTTGCCTCGGCCGCCGGTCGCTTTTTTTCCAAAGCCCAGCGCTCCCGGAAATGCGACGGCCGCCCCCGAAGAGCCCACGACACCGCCCGCGTCGCTGCGGCCCGTCGCGCCGCTCGACCCCGAGCTGCCGCCGGCGTCGGAATGCCCGCCGCTGCCGCCCGAGCTCGACGTGCTGCCGCCCCCGCTCGAGCTCCCCGAACCGGTCATTCCAGCATACATGCCGCTCGAAGAGCCTGCGGGACCACCCTCCGCACCGCTGGCTCCGCCGCCCGGCGAGCCGCTGCTGCTCGTCCCGCCGGCACCCGAACCAGATACGTCTCCCGAACCGCTCCCGGCCTGGCCCCCCGTTGCTCCCGCGCCGCTCGATCCGCCCGTGGACGACGAGCCGCCCGGAATGTCGCCGCTGGACGAGCCCCCGCCTCCACTCATGGTTCCGCTGCCGCCTCCCGAGCAAGCACTAGCGATGCCGGCGCCCAGGACAACGATGCCGAGTAGATGTTGGCGAGTGCTCATGGCGTGGCCTTCCGTGGATGTCGGGGCACATCCGGCGAGCGGGACATCATAGAGAAGCGCGGTCGACGCGCACTCTCGATTTCTAGAGCCTACGCGACCGGCCCGCGATCGACAAAGGCACAGGGAACAGGGCCGCCGGCCCGACGGGCCATGCCCCGACAACTTTATGCGCTCATGAGAATCCGCCCGACGCGCGTTCCGCCTGGAGTGGATGTTTCCCTTTTTGTCTGAAATTGCCGAGATATCGACCGGTTCGAGCAAGCCTCGGCCCGGAGTCCCCCTTTATCAAGTAGGCCCGGGTCCTTCGGACAACCGCTTCTGAGATCCCCCGCCAGCGGCCATCCACCCAACACCTTCGAGGAGACGGGAATGTACGAAGGACGTTTTTCGCGGCGACGGTTCATCGCGTCGGCCGGTGTCACCGTGACGCTGCCGATGCTGCCGTCGCTTTTGTGGTCGCGCCGGGGCGAAGCGGCGACGTGCGCTCCGATCCAGCGCTTTCTGGCCTATCACTTCCCGAACGGCCACCACATGATCGAGCACGTGCCGACCGGCTCCGGAAGCGGCGACAACTGGCAGTTGCCCCCGACGATGCCGACCTGGACGGACCTCAAGCCGGAGCTGACGTTCATCACCGGCCTCGAGAACCAACAGCGCCGTCGACAGACCGGCGACCACGCGATCGGTGCGGCGGCCCTGCTGACCGCGCGCTTTCCGGTCGCGAACGCGACGACGATGAGCATGTCGGTCGACCAGATCCTCGGCGACGCGCTGACGGGCTGTCGCGGCATCAACTCGTTCCAGCTCGGAACGGGCAACGGCGGGCCTACCGACTCGTTCGGAACGTTCTACACGCGCAACATCTCCTGGCGCGCACCGGTCACGACCAACGCCGACGGAACCAAGTCCTATCCGGTTGGTGCGGCGACCCCGCTCGGCAAAGAGATCGACGCGCAGACCGCGTTCAACCGGCTGTTCATGGGAACCAGCCCCTCGACCAGCGCTTCCGACGCGCAGATGCGCCTCGCGCTTCGCAAGAGCGTGCTCGACAGCGTTCTTCCGTACCAAGACTCGCTGAAGAATCGCCTGAACGCCGCCGACAACGCCAAAGTCGACGAGCTCTTTACGGGCATTCGCACGCTCGAGCAGCAGTTGCAGTCCGCGCCCGCTCCGGGGTCGTGTACGCCGCCGACGGTTCCCGGCGCGGCGGTGAATCCGACCGACAAGAACGGTCTCACCGGCGTCGACTTCGTGAACCAGGTCGAGTTCATGCACAGCCTGATGGCGGTCACGTTCCAGTGCGACATCACGCGCGTCATGACCTTCATGCTGTCCGACGCGGTCACCAGTCGAAATTACAATTTCGTCCCGGAAGTGGCCGCTCTAGGGCCGGCCGCGGGCGGCGCGACGTCCGATCACCAGAGCTCGCACCACGGCACCAACGTCCCGCTGACTGCGGTGTACCGGCAGATCTTCCTCTACAAGATGCAGTGGATCAGCACTTTCATCCGCAAATTGAAGGGGATGACGGACGCCGACGGAAACGATCTGCTCCACAATTCGCTGGTCATGATCACGAGCGAGATCGGCGACGGCGACAGGCACAACCACGACAATCTCCCGACGTTGATCGCAGGGCGACTCGGTGGACTCGTGACGCCGAACCGGCTCGTCCAATACCCCAACGCCACGGGCACGGACTACACGAACGTGAAGTCCTACGGTGATTTCTTCATTGGGCTCATGAAGCTCTACGGGGTGAACGTGACCGCCTTCGGCAACGACGGCAAGGAGGCGCTCGCATGGAACGCGTGATGAACGGCCGCGCGATTCGCGGCCTGCTTGGTGGCGTCGGCATCGCCGTCCTCCTCTCGTGGGGCTGTACGGCGAAGATCGGTGGAGGACCCACCACAGGGACGATTTCGAAAGCGGGGTCCACCGGATCGGGGGCGGCCGGAGCTGCCGCGGGTGCGAACGGTGCCGCTGCCGGTTCGGCCGCAACGGCGAGTGGCCCGGGCCCCATCACCGTGCCCGCCACGGCGCCGCAGAGCCCCGGATACATGGTGGTCCGCCGCCTCAATCGGCCCGAATACAACAACACCGTGGCCGACCTGCTCGGAACCACGCTCACGCCGGCCGACACGTTCCCCGGCGACGATCTCGGCGCCGAGTTCGATACCGTGGGCTCGGCTCTCAGCCTCGCGCCCGAATACGTCATCGCTTACGAGGGCGCGGCGACCACGTTGATCAACGATCTCTTCGCCGACGCCACGCGGCAGAAGACGGTGGTCACATGCGACGTGACCACGGGCGGCGACGCCTGCGCCCAGACGATCCTCACTGCCTTCGCGCGTCGAGCATGGCGCCGGCCCGTCACCACGGACGAGGCGACAGCGCTGATGGGACCCGTGACCGCGGCCAAGACGCTCGGCGCGACACCGGTCGACGGCCTCAAAGCCGCGCTGACGGGCGTTCTGATCTCGCCCTTCTTCCTTTACAAGATCGAATTCGATCCCAATCCCCTGACGGGACCCGTGCGAAGGCTGAATCCGTACGAGCTCGCCACCCGCCTCTCGTATTCGCTCTGGAGCACGATGCCCGACGCCACGCTCTCCGCGGCGGCGGACGCCGGGCAGCTCGCGACCGACGATCAGGTGACGGCGCAGATCACCCGAATGCTCGCCGATCCTCGCGCCGACACGTTGCTCGACAACTTTTCGGCGAAGTGGCTCGACTTCGTGAGCCTCGACTCCCACGACGTCGACCCCACCATTTTCCCGAGCTACAGCTCTGCGGTCGAGACTTCGATGAAGGCGGAAGCCCGACGGTACATGCAGGAGTTCCTGCACAACCCGCTCAACGTCGCGCGCATGCTCGATTCGCGGTTCACCTTCGTCGACGCGAATCTCGCCACGTTCTACGGCCTCACCCGCACGGGCGCGACCAACGCCACCGATCTGATCAAAGTGGACACCACGGGCACCCAGCGACAGGGCCTGCTGACGCTCGGGGCATTCCTCACGACGACGTCTTATGCCAATCGCACTTCTCCGGTGCGTCGCGGGCAGTACGTGTTCCAACGGCTCCTGTGCGACGACGTTCCGGCGCCCCCGCCGAACGTGCCCCAGTTGAGCGAAATGGTCGTGACGGGCCAAACGCTGCGGCAGCGCATGGAGGCGCACCGCGCCAATTCGGCGTGCGCCAGCTGCCACAACCTGATGGATCCGATCGGCTTCGGTCTGGAAAACTACGACGGGGTCGGCGCCTTCCGAACCACGGACTCCGGGGCCGCGGTGGACTCGAGCGGAGTGCTGCCGGACGGTACGGCCTTCAATGGGGCGGTCCAGCTCGGAGGCATTCTGGCCAAAGACGCACGGTTGCCGCAATGCGTGACGCAGAAGTTCATGATCTTCGCGATCGGCCGCCTTCTGAACCAGCCGAACGACGGGGCGTGGATCGGTTATCTGACGGCCCGCGCGCAGACCACCGACGGGAGCTTGGCCAGCATCATTCGCACTGTGCTCCTGAGCGACGCCTTCCGTAGCCGGACGCCCGGCGTGCAGATGTAGAGGGAAGGGCGGCTGCTACGGAGTCCGAGCGCACCGGAATCCGATGAAGGTGCTGCGGTACGACGGAGCGCCGAAGTTGCGATACGGCGCCGCCAAGTCGGAGGTGTAGAAGAATGCGCCGCCCCGGATCACCCGGGAGGCATCGGCCATATCGGCGATCATGGCGGAATTGAGCGCCATGTAGGCGCTGTTCACCGCCGGAGTGACGTAAGGGGCGTACCAATCCAGGTTCCACTCGAACAGGTCGCCCGCCATGTCGACCTGACCCCAGAGCCCGGCCCCCAGCGTCGCCGTCCCCACGGGCGCGACGTTCGCTGCGCCGCTGCAGGCTCCGCCGGTCGGGTAGTAGCAGTTGCCGGTGCCGTTTCCGTCGCCGTAGATCGCGTACTGGTTGAGCGTCCCCGGATCCGTGCTGCCCCACGGATACTCCCGCTGCTGGCTCCCGCCGGCCGCCGCGTACTCCCATTCCGACTCGCTGGGCAGGAATCCGCCGTCCCAGATGCAGAACGCGTAGGCCTCCCACCAGACCACGCAGTTGATCGGAAGGTTCTCCTGGGACCCGGGCGCTGGGGTCCACGTATCGACCGTGCCGCACCCGAGGTTCGCCTCGGTGGGCCGGACGTTGGTGTCGTCTGCTGCGACCCAGCCTGGCTCGTAGCCCGCTGCCGTCCCCGCGAGCCCCCTTCCCGCGCTCAGGTGCGCGTGCATTCCCGACCCTGGCAAGGGGGTGTACCCGGCGACCCAGGCGGACACGAACCGACGGAACCGCCCCACGGTTACCAGGTACTTGTCCAGCCGGAATCCGCTGACGGTCGCCGGGTCGGACGGGTCGGACGGGCCGCCGTCGGCGGCCGGCGCATATCCCCCGTCGATATAGTTCACGTCGTCGTAAGTCCGGTAGAACGTTCCGCCGGCCACTTCCAGGCTGGTGCAGCAGCTCTCGCGGTTGGCTCCACACGTGGTCAATCCGTCGCCGCTCGCCTGGCAGCTTGTCGCGCTCGTCGTGGCACCCGTGCATGCGCCGCCGCTGCACGTGCCCGTGGCGCACGTCCAAGGCTCGCTCCACTGCTTCGTCGCGTCGCACACCTCCACGCCCGAGGCGCCCGTGCACCGAGTGACGCCGGGTGAGCAACCAGCACCGGCCCCGCCGCCCGAGGCGTCACCGGCTCCCGGATGAACGACCGACGAGCCGCTGTCGCCACACGCGGGGGCGACGCAGACGACGAAAACGAGGAGAGGGCAGTCGCCGCGCATCGTACGAACCCCTGAGCGGGCAAGGTTACCGTGGCGCGTGGCCGTGTTCAGGGCTCGGGGGCCCGGGTCAGCGCCCCGCTGCCGGGCGGTACTCGAAACTAAACGATAGCCGCGCGTGCCCTCTTGGTCCTCTCGTCGCGCTCTTTGATCGATTCGAGGACAATGACGGCGATCTCTTCGATCGCCCGCCCGGTGACGTCGATGACGGGCCACTCGGGGTGGCTGGCGAAGACCTGCCGCGCGTAGTCGAGCTCCTGCTTGATCTGCTCGCGGAGGGCGTAGCCAGCGTCGGCCGGCATGCCGAGCTGCTTGAGACGCGCCTTGCGGATCTCGACGAGGTGGTCGGCTTCGATGGTCAGGCCCACGATCCGGTCTTGTATCGCCTCGTCGAGCTCGGGCGGGACACCCACGCCGAGAACGATCGGCTGGTTTGCGACTTTGAGTCCGCGCTGCGCGAGCAGGGTAGAGAGCGGCGTCTTGCACGTTCGGCTTACCCCGCACAGAACGAGGTCTGCTTTCTTGAAGTTGCGCGGCTCTTTGCCGTCGTCGCTTTTGACCGCAAACTCGACCGCTTCGATGCGACGAAAATACTCTTCCGAAAGCGGAAGCATGCCGCTGGGCATGTTGATCGGCTGGCGCTCGAGGAAAAGGGCGAGCTTGCCGATGAGCGCTCCGATGAGGTCGACCGCCTCGACCTTCAGCTCGTAGCTCTGCGCGTGGATGTACTCCCGCAACGCCGGGCTCACGACCGTGAAGACCACGAGCGCCCCGTCTTTGGCGGCGTTCTCGAGAACGGGCCGGATGACCTCGCGGCTGCGCATCCTGGTGTGGAGGCGAATATGGGCACCGGACTGGGGGAATTGCAGCATCGCCGCGCGCACGACCTTCTCGGCAGTTTCCCCCGTCGAGTCGCTCAAAATGTCGATGCGCTGCGTATCCAAAACGGAATTCTCCCAAATGGATGGCGAAGACCCTGGAAGCATAGCGCTCCGGGGGCATCCAAGGGCGGCGAATCGGACAGCACCGCGCGCCGAAGGCCGCCCCGCTCGAGCCGCAGCGATGCGGCCGCTCAGCGCTCTTTCCGCTTCGCGATCTGCCCCTTCGCCTTCTTGAGCGCAGGGACGACCGGGGGCGGGGGACGCCGGGGAGCCGAGTTTGCGGTAGAGCTGCCGACCGTCGCAACCGAGTGAGCCACCTCGGCTTTGGCGGGCTTCGAAGGGGCAGGCATCGGGGGAGGGGCAGCAGCCGCCCTCGTGACCGCGGCGGGCACGGTCTTAGGGGCGGGCGGCGGGGCGAGACGCGCTGCCACCTGCGGTCGTGCCGCGCGCGAAGGCGCCTCACCCGGCTCGCCCGTCTGCACGAAGCCACGGACGAACGCACCCGGAACAATCGTCACACGGGGGGCTCGGATGTCGCCGACGACTCGCGCGCCATCTTCGAGCAAGACCGCTTCTTCGCCCACCAGGTCCCCTTTGACGGCGCCGCGCACGACGAGCCGACGCCCGCGGACGCCGGCGCCGACCATCCCGTGCGCGTCGATCGTCACATCACCTCCGACGGCGACCTCGCCCTCGACGAAGCCCTGGATCTCCAAGTCCACCGCGCCGGTCACGCGCCCGTGTACGCGGGTCGTTCTTCCGATGACCGAAGTGTTCGCGGCCATGGGTCATACGTCCATGTCGACGTTGCCCTTGAACTGGGCGCCGTCGGCGATCGTCACCCGGGCCGCCTTGACGTTGCCGATCACGCGCGCGCCGGATTGCAGGTCCACGCGTTCGGTCGCCGTGACGTTCCCCGTCAGCGCTCCGCCGACGACGAGCGAGCCGCCGACGACGTCGGCCTCGACGCTTGCCCCGGGCTCGATCGTGATCGTCTCTTTCGCGGACAGCTTGCCGCGCACGGTGCCCGTCACCACGACGTCTTCGTCGGTCGTGATCTCGCCTTCGATCGTGATACCCGCCCCGATGACAGTGCTCGCCATGGGTCTCTCCGTAGTCTCTTAGCGTCGCGCCGGCGTGCGACCGCGCGTCTCGCCTCGTGAAGCGCCGCCGAGCTCCGGCGGCAAGTCGAACTCGCAGTCGAGCCGGCCCGAGTATCGTGCGCCGTCTTCGATCGACACCGCAGTGCCGCGCAGGTTGCCCCGCACCCGCGCTCCCGCAGTGAGGCGCACCGGGCCGGTGGCCGCGACGTCGCCCTCGAGCGCTCCGCCGATGGTGATCGCGTGCGCCTCGACCGCCTGGCACGTGACGCTGGCACCGTCGGCGATTGTGAGGTCGCCTCGGATCGCAAGCTCTCCCTCGACATGTCCCTCGATGATGAGGTTCCCGTCGCCGTGCACGCGACCGCGCACGCGGGCCCCGCTGCCAATGCGAGCCTCGCGCCCGGGGTTGTCGCGAGGTGCTGTGCGTGTCTGGGCCATCGGGGCGCGGCGAAGCTAGTACAGCCGTTGTCGCGTGTCACCACCCGCGCGTGACGGCGATGGTGTTTGCCGTCGCCGAGAGCACCGACACCACGTGTCATCCCGCGCGAGGCGGGAGCTTTCCAGCCACGCGTTCACGGGTCATCGAGAGCAATTCGGAGGGTCCGTCGACCCGCTCTGGTGAGCGTGAGCCTCGAATCGTCAATGCGAACGCCGCTCGATCGCCACGTATCGCGACTGGTCGCCTCGCTTCACCCGAAGGAGCACCGGCCGATCGCCCGGCGCGGCGCGCACTTTGGCCGAGAGGTCGCCCGGGGTCGTCACCGACTGCTGGTTGACCGACTCGATCACATCGCCCGGCCGCACCTTGCCTTGCGCCGGACCGTCCGGAGCGACGCGGTCGACCACCACCTGGCCGTTCTCGTCGCCCACGCTCAGGCCCAGCGGGGATGACGACCCCCGCTCGGCGCCCGGCCCCGGCTGCGAAGAGCCCGAGCCGTGCTCGCCCTGATCCTCGAGCGCGGCAAGGGCCACGTCGACGTTCTGCGTCTGCTTGTCGCGGAGAACGGTCACGCGCGTGTGCGTCCCCGGCTTGTGCGGCGCGACCATGCGCGGCAGGTCCTCCGAGTGCGGCACGTCTTGTCCGTCGACCGCGACGATCACGTCGCCCGATTTGATCCCGGCTCTCTCTGCCGGGCTGCCGGGCTCCACCTGCTCGACCAGGGCTCCGTGCGCCCGATCCATCCCCAGCGCTTTGGCCAAGTCCTCGTCCATCCCCTGGATCACCACCCCGAGCCGCCCGCGCGAGACGTGGCCGGTCGCGACGAGCTGCGGCAGTACCATCTTGACCGCGTCGATCGGAATGGCGAAGCCGATCCCCTTGCCCTGGGGGTTGATGGCGGTGTTGATGCCTACGACCTGCCCGCGCAGGTTGAAGAGCGGGCCGCCGCTATTGCCGGGGTTGATGCTCGCGTCGGTCTGGATGAAGTCGTCGTACGGGCCGGCGCCGATCGTCCGCCCCTTGGCGCTGACGATGCCCATCGTCACCGTGTTGCCGAGGCCGAACGGGTTGCCGATGGCGACGACGTATTCGCCGACGCGCGTGGCGTCGCTCCCGCCCAGGGCCGCGACGGGCAAATCGTGAGGGGCGCTCTCGAGCTGCAGGACGGCCACGTCCAGCCGGTCGTCCTTGCCCACGACCTTCGCTCGGTACTCGCGGTCGTCCGCCAGCTTGACCTTGACCGTGTCCGCGCCGTCGATGACGTGCGCGTTCGTGACCACGTGCCCGTCGCCGTCCACGATGAATCCGGAGCCCAAGGCCTGGCGCTTCAGGCTCTCGTCTCCGCCTTCGTTGCCCGGCGCGTGGTGGCGGCCGTTTGGCCCCTGAAAGGAGAAGGGAAACATGTCTTCGAAGCCCGGGAAGCCGAACTCGCCACGCGGTGTCTTCACTTCCTGCACGGTGGTGATGTTCACGACGGAAGGCTTCACTTTGGCCACCAACGTCGCGATGTCCGGGGTGCCCGGCAGCACGGGGGGCGTTGCGAAAGGAGCCGGCGCCTGCAGCGGCGAGTCGGTCGGGGGCGAGGCCGCTTCGGCGGAGGCCGAGTGGCAGCCGGCCATGGCGAACACGAGCGCGAGCAGAGCGGGCGTGAGGGTTCGAGCGGTCATGGTAATCCTATGAACAAACGGCGAACGGTTCGATTCCCGGGTCACTTCGATTCCCACGGCGAGTGAACAAAGGGCGCCCGGTTCGATTCCCGGGTGACTTCGATCGTGCCGCCCCATGCGGCAGCCCAACGGCAGAGCTTAATGTTCGTCGGTGGCGTAGACGATCTCGCCCAGCTTTGCTTCTTCGTCCGCGGCCGCCGCGCGCTCGGCCTCGACAGCCGAAGCCTCGGTTTCGAGGTCGGCGAAACGCCAGCGGGTCTCGCCGCTCGGCTCGATGGCCACGTCCCCCCCGAGCGCCACGAGCTCGCGATCGATCCGCTTGGCGGGGGCCGCGCGGCCCGTGGCCCGGCGCCACGTCGCGGCCAGGTCAGCGTCGGTGACCGGCTTCTTGCCGCGCACGCGATCGAGCACCTCGCGCAGCACGGCCAGCCGTCCGCGTTCTTCGAGCGCGGCGCGCTTGCGCCAGGGGCGCGCGACGGCGCGAACGACGGGGACGACGAAGAGAAGCGCCGAGAAAACGAGTGGAACCAGGCCCAGCGCGATGGGCACTCCCGTGTCGACGATCGGGTGTGGTACGCGATCGAAGAGGTGGGTGACGCGCTCGATCGTCATGCCATTGTCGACGGCCCAGAGGCCCATCGAGAGGTTGAAGGCATTGAGCGCGGCGATGAGAAAGTTCGCGCCCGCGGAGTTGCCCGTGAGCGGCGCAATCGGCTTGAGGCGCGACCACGCCGGGGGCGGTTCGGGCTCCGCGGCGTTCGAGGCCGTCTTGCGCATCGCCGCGAAGCGATAGACGATCCCGCCGTCCTCGCTGACTGCCACGTCGCCGTCGTAGTCGAGCATCAGCCGGGCCATCATCGGATCGGCCTGCTCGCGAGGCAGCCCCGTCACGCGCATCACATCGGCGAGGCCGATCCGCCCCTTTCCCGCCCGGATTGCCGCGAGCACGAGCAGCTGGGTCGCGCGCGGGTCTTCCGGCGGCTCCGCGGGCCCGAAGAAGAAGCGGTTGACGCGCTCGTAGAAGGGAACCTTCGCCTCGTGCGGATCGCGGCGCGCCGGTCGCCCGTACGCCGACCCTCCGCGGGCATTCCAGGCGGTGGGGGCGTAATACACGGAAAAGGGGGACCACGGGTGGAAGGTCCAGAAGAGCGCGTCGCCCACCACCCGCAAGAAGGCGTAGGCGATCGCACCCCCCGGGAGGCCGTCGTCGCGGCGCGAGTCATTGCCCTGTCGCGCGAACGTCATCCCGAGGAGGAGCGCGACGAAGATGGCCGCGTACGCGACGAGCACGACGGTCACCCAAGCGCGCACGAGGAAGCGCACGGCGCCGGCCAGGCCGCGGGCCACGGCGCGCCCCCCTCTTCGGAGCGCGTCGCGCGTCTCCCAAGGCTTGGTAAACCCGGTGGGGAAAACGTGGACGAGCTCGCCCCCGCTGGTGACGCGAAGCTGCCCGCGGTATTCGCTCGAGAGCCACGTCAAACCGCTCTCTGCGTCGCGGAGCGCCAACCCCGCCTTCGCCGCCGCGTCGGCCACGGTCAGAGGCGAGCGCGGATCGACCTTTGCCTGGATCGCCTGCGCCGCTGCGGCCGGCTCCATAAACGTCGGGTGGCCGGGAGAACCCGCTTTGGCCGGGGGAGAGACGTGCACGACGGTACCAGAAGCTAAGCACGGACGGGTCTCCGGTCGAGCCGAGCCTTTGACTTCGCGCCGGCCGCGCGGTTCAGTAGCGTCGATGCGATTGGGCCTCCTCGGTCCGGCGAACGGCGACTTGGCCTCGTTGGCGCGCTGCGCGGAGTTTCTCCTGAACGAAGCCCGGGTGACGCGCGCCATTTACCTCGGCGCCGACGCCGCGCTCGAAGAGACCGTAGCGCTCTGGGCCGAATCTCTGGTGGGCCCCGACCCCAGCGACGAAGGCATTTGGGAGCGCGCGCTCGTCACGGCGGCCGGCGGCTCGCCGGAGCAAATCGACGCCTTCCTTCGCGCCGAGCGGGCGAGGCTGCGGCTGAAGTCGCTCGAGGGTCTGCCGCCGGACGAGCTACGGACGGTCGAGATGTTCGGCGATCGCGTGGCCGTGCTCATCCACGACAAAGCGCTTCTCGACGAAGAAGACATCTTTTCAGCCACGTTCCTCGTCTACGGCCGCAGCGCCGGGCCGCTCGTCAAGAAGATAGGCCCCCGCTGGTTTCTGACGCCGGGCCCCGTCGACCCCCAGGGCGGCGGCGGCGGCGCCGCCGTGCTCGACGATTCGGGGGACGACGTCGTCGCGACCCTGTACGACGCCGACGGCCGCGCGACGAGCTCCGAAATCTTGAGCGCGCGCCGCGCTCCCAAGCTGAGCGTTCGGCAGTAGGGGCGGCTCGATGAACGTCGCGGTCTTCGGGGGCAGCTTCAACCCCCCCCACGTCGCCCACGTGCTCGCGTGCGCGCTCGTGCTGTCGACCGAGAACGTCGACCGGCTCTTGGTCGTGCCGGCGTACCTGCACCCGTTCGCGAAGCCGCTCGCTCCCTTCGACGATCGCGTGTCGATGTGCGAGCTCGCGATGGCGTGGATGCCCCGTGTCGAAGTCTCGCGCGTCGAGGAGGAGCTCGGTGGCGAGAGCCGGACGCTCCGCACGCTGGAGCACCTGGCCGGCGTGCACCGCGAGTGGAATCTCCGCCTGGTCATCGGGGCGGACGTCCTCGTGGAGGCGCCTCGCTGGTTTGGCTTCGACGCGATCGAGAAGCTCGCCCCGCCGATCGTGCTCGGGCGCGCCGGGATGAGCGCGAACGGTGGGGGAAGGGTCCTTCTGCCGGACGTATCGAGCACCGAGGTGCGCGCGGCGATCAGCTCGGGCGCATGGGAGGAAGCGTCACGGCTCGTGCCGCGGTCGGTGCTGGCGCATGTTCGCGCGCGGGGTCTGTATGGCGCGCCGGAGTGACCTCGAGCACCGTGGCCGTATCTTCGTCTACGGCGCGGGCAAGGTGGGAAGCGCGTTGGCCCGCGCCCTCCGGGCTCACGGTGTCAAGACGACCTTGCGGGCCTCGCGGCGGGGACTGCCCGGCGCGATCGACGCGGACGTCGTCGTCTTGGCTCTTCGCGACCGCGACCTCGGGCCGGTCGCTCGGTCACTTGCCGAGATGAGGCTCGTTCCCAAGCGCGCCGTGGTGTTGCACGTCGCAGGCGCGCTCGACGCCGAGCCGCTCGCGCCGCTCCGCGGCATATGTGCCGGGGTCGCGCAGATGCACCCGATGATCTCGTTCGCATCGACGCGCGTCGCGCCCGGGCTTGCGCGCGGCAACGTCCTGGTGCAAGGCGACGCGAGCGCGGTGGCATGGGCACGCCGGATCGCGCGCTGGCTCGGGATGACCCCGCGGGCGATGCCTGGGATCGACACGGTCGCCTACCACGCGGCCGCCGGGCTCGTTGCGAATGGTTGCGCGGCGCTCGCGGCGGTGGGCGCGGAGCTTCTTGCTCGCGCCGGAGTTCCCGTCGGGGTCGCACCGAGGATGCTCGGACCCCTCCTGCGAAGCGTGGCGGACAATGTCGAGGGGCTCGCCTTTCCGGACGCGCTGACCGGGCCGGTCCGCCGCGGTGACGTGGCCGGCGTGGAGAAGCACCTGGCCACGCTGCGCGCCAAGCTCCCGAACGCGGTGGGCCTTTACCTCGCCGCCGTGCAGGCCCAACTTCCGCTGGCGCGGGCGATCGGCGACGCGCCCCCGGAGGGCTTCGACGCGATCGCGCGGGTAGTCGACGAGGCGCAAGCGCGAGCGTGAATGGCGCCTTTCTCGCGCAAGTCTTTGCGCGAGCCAGGGATCCGGGGCGACACTGGCGAGCGTGGACCTCCGTCCCAAGACCATTCTCTTCTGCGCCGTGCTGGCGCTCGCGATCGCCCTCAGCGTGCTACTCCGCGGGCGGCGGTCCGCGCACTGGCTGTTCGCTGCCTTCGCGACGGACGTCGCGCTCTGGTACGCGAGCCAGTCACTCGCGGGGTTCTTTCGAGCAGACATCTGGGAGCGAATTACGGGGGTATTGACCGTCCTTCTCCCGCAGTTTGCGATTCACCTCTTCCAGAACGTCATCCCGCTCGAGGTGCGCAGCACCAAGACGCGACTCGCGCGATTCGCGACATTCGTCGGCATACCGGTGCTTGCGCTGTCGGTCTCGCCGTACCACGAGCGCCCCTTCGTGCTCGGCGCCGTCTACACCTACGTCTTCGGTCTGCTGACGGCGGCGCTCATCACCCTCGCGCGTCGCGGCCAGCGTAGCCCGTCTCGCGCGGTACGCGATCGCGTCCGCTTCCTCGTGGTCGTCGGTGCCGCAGCGACGACCTTCTCGCTGGGCGACTTTCTTTCGTACCTGGGCGTGCACTTGCCGCCGATCGGCGCCGTTCTGTCGATCGTCTTTCTTTTCGTGCTCGCTGAATCGGTCACTCGGTCGCGCCTGGCCGACATCTACGAGATGGCCGGGCGCCTGCTCGTGTTCACGGCGCTCGCGTTCTGTCTGGCCGGCATCTTTTACATGTTCGTGATGGTCATCGGCGGCTTCGACACGATGTACTTGAATGCGGTGCTCGCGGCGATCGTGTTCCTCGTGCTCTTCGAGCCGCTGCAGACCGAAGTGGAGAGGCGCATCCACCAGTTCTTGTTCCGCGAGCGATACGACCTGGAGACCAGCGTCGCCGACTTGCGAAAACGGCTCGCCCACGTGCTCGAGATCGACGAGATGGTGGCGACGTTGATGGACGGCCTCGAGCGGTCGCGGCGCGTCACCACGGCGGCGCTCTACCTGCGCGACCAAGACGGCGACGGCTTCGACCTCGCGGGATCGATCGGCGTCGCCGTACCCAAACGCGTCGAAGCGCTCGGTGCACGCCCGCTGCTCGATCGGCTGGATGCGAACGCGTCGGTGACGCTCGAAGAGCTCGCGCGCGAGAAGGCCGACGCCCCCGTCTTGGCGGCGGCGGCGGGGCTCGGCGTCCTCCAGAGCGCCGTCGTTCTGGTGGTGCGTGGCGACGAAGACGGCCACGTAGGGCTGCTCTTCGTGGCGGACGATCGCGTGCGCGACGCGTTCACTCCGGAGGAGGTCGCGCTGCTCGAGACCGTCGCTGCGCAGATCGGTGTCGTCGTCGCCAACAGCCGCATGTACTCGCGCATGAAGGAGCGCGATCGGCTCGCGGCGCTGGGTTCGATGGCGGCGGGCCTCGCGCACGAAGTGAAGAACCCCCTCGGGGCCATCAAAGGGGCCGCGCAGCTGCTCGAGGAGGACGGCGAGTGGACACACGACAACGGAGCACGCGAATTCGTCGGAATCATCCTCGAAGAGGTCAATCGCCTCGACCGGGTGGTCGGCAGCTTCCTCGACTACGCGCGGCCGCACGCTGGAAACCCCGTCCCGCTCGACCTCAACGCCGCGGTTCGGCGCACGGTGCAGATCCTGTCGAGTCAGATCATCACCAACGAGGGTGTCGACGTGCAGATCGACCTGACCGACCGGCCGCCGCGCGCGCACATCGACCCGGAGAAGTTTCGTCAAGTTCTGATGAACCTGATGCAGAACGCCATTCAGGCGATGGACGGTCGGGGCAAGGTCACTGTGTCCACGTCCGTGCGCCGTTCGGCCCGCGGCCGCGTGCCACCGCAAGACGCCTCGAGCCCGTCGCTGCGTCGTTCGCTCGCCGAAGAGATCGAGCTCGTGGAGGTGGGGGTGCGCGATACGGGTCCGGGGATATCGCCCAAGGTGCTGCGCAACCTCTTCGTTCCGTTCTTCACCACCAAGACGCAGGGAACCGGGCTCGGGCTCGCGATCAGCCAGAGCATCGTCCAGAATGCGGGCGGCACGATCGAAGTGCAATCGCAGCCGGGGGCGGGGACGACGTTCACGATTGTCCTACCCACGGCCGCCGACGCACTCGCAGGGCAGAGCGTCTAAGCCGCCGCTGGCGGTTGGGGTCCACCGCGCTGGAGCTCCAGCTTCCATGACTCGTCGTGCGACGATGGACACGTTGAGCTGGGCCGGTGCGCCGGAAGGACCGCGCGATGAAGGTCTACACCCACGCGCGGGAGCGGGGCCTGGTCGTGGCGACCCCCAACGTCACGTTGGCTGAGTGGTGGCGTGGGATTCGCGCGAACCGCGCTTCAGGCGCTCCGCACCCAGGCCTCGAAGTCCGCGCGAATCGTCGCCCACGACTCCTGCGTCATCCCCCGCGGCAACGGTTGGGCTTCCGCATCAGCGAAGTAGACCAGGCTGCGCGCGACGTGGCCGATGTCCTCGCGGGCGTACTTGCGCCGGAATGCATCGAGCCCATACTCGAGGCCACGGCCTTCGGCGCGGAGGAGCGCGTGCAAATCCCAGAAGTCTCGCGCGGCGCCCCGGCCCGCGATGGCCGAGAGCTTCATGGCCATGAGATCTTCCGTCGATGCCACGGCGATGGGCGAGCCGTCGATTCGCGCGGGCGCACGAAGCAGGGGATATCCGTAGCGTATGGCACTCACCGGGACCCCTCCAATCTCGACGTGCAGCGTTCCCGTCGAGCGCGAGACGATGCACGCGTCCGCGAGGGTCTGCGCGATCGTGTCCGCGTAGGCGGTCGGGTCCGTGGTCGGCGAGAAGAGATCGATATCGTGGGACGACCGATGACGAAGGTACAGGGCGACGGCGACGCCGCCGGCGAGGTAAAACGTGGCGTCGAGCGTTGGCGCCAGGACGTCGAGCGCTCGCGCCTGGCCCGGCGTCAGCGGTTCGGTCATTCGCCCGCCCACCCCGGACGGGAGCGGCCCGGCCCAGCTTCTACGCGTAGGCCCGCCACGAGCCCCCAGTAAGCGCGCTCGCGAGGAGGCAGCGCGGCGCCCTTGCGTCGCAGGAAGTCCGCGAGGGCCTCCGGGCCGTAGGTTGCCCGCAGCCACTTCATCGCGACCCACCCGCCGCGGGTCATCACGCGCTCGAGGACGTAATCGCTGTGACGGTCGAAGAGGATCGAGGCGGGGTCGACGTCCCAGAAGAGCCTGAGAACCTCATCGGGGACGGGTGGGACATTCACGACGACATTCTAGCTCGGGCGCATGCCGGCCTCTCCTTGCTTGTCTACACCCCGCTGCATGCCTCCGGGGCCAACCAAGTCGAGATCTGATTCAGCGCCCTTCAGCGCCGTGTCCTGCGCTACGGCAGCTTCGCGCGACCTACCTTCGGTTGGATCGAGAACCGGCCAATCAGAAGGTGATGACCGCCTTGCCGGAGAACGCTCGGTCCATCAGCGCCTTGGCGACGTCGGGGATCCGATCCAGCGGAGCAACGACCTCGATGAGCGGGCGAAGTCTCCCGTCGGCGGCGAGCTGTGCCAGCCGAGTGAGCCCCGAGCCTGCGGGCCTCCGGTCGAGCTCATGGAAGAGGATGAAGCCGTACAGCGTCGCGCCACCGATCGGGTAAAAGCCGGACGCGTTGAAGGTGACTTCAGGCGCGGCGGTCGACCCGTAGACCACGCACGTGCCCTCCTTGCCGAGACTGGTCAGAGCGACGCCGAGCGCAGGACCACCCACTCCGTCGAGGATGACATCGTACGGAGCGTGGCTGCGCAGTGCGGCAGGGTCCTCCGAGGCGATGACGTCTTGCGCCCCCGCACGCTGGACGATGCCGGCCTTCGATTCGGCGCGCACCGTGGCGACGACACGCGCCCCCGCCGTGCGAGCGATCTGGATGGCCATGTGGCCGACCCCACCCGTCCCGCCGGTGACGAGCACTTTGCGCCCGAGCAGAGACCCCGCCTTCTCCAGGCCGTAGAGCGCCGTGAGCCCCGCGACCGGAAGAGTCGCTGCTTGATCGAAGGGCACCGCGTCGGGCAAGATGCCGAGCGCCTCGGTCGGCGCTGCAATTCGCTCTGCCCAAGACCCGGCTCCGAGCATTCCGACGACGCGCGTTCCCTCCCCCGGGCCCGAGCCGTCCGCGGCCGGTCTCTCGACGGCGCCCGCGAAATCCCATCCGATTCGCCGCCCCGCTGGACCCGAAGCCGCTCTCCGGAGCTCACCGCGGTTTAGCGAAATGGCATGCACCCGGACGATGGCCTCGCCCGCGAGCGGCACGGGCGCTGAAGCTTCGCCGAGGCGAATATGGCCGGGCGCGGTTGGATCGACGAGCACAGCGCGAATGTTGGAAGACATGAGAGCACCGTCTAGGACGTCATGCCCGTGGCGGCCAGCGCGGCTCGCGACTTTGACGCGACTTGTGTCACATGCAGGTGCCGTTGCCAGATAGGTTCGGCGCGCTCCAGCGGCAGCCATGAAAAAGCATTTGCTCGGCGGAATGGCGTTGTTGGGTATTGTCGGGTGCAGATCGAGCCCGAGTTCGTCCGGGTCCATCGGCGGCGCGGCCCCGGAGCCGGCTCTCAGCAGTCCGGGTAACAGACGGCCAACAATGGTGGCGACTATCCCGAGTCCCCGGAGCTCGGCCTCGAGCAGCTCCCCCAGCTCGCGTGGCGCACAGGACCCTCGGTCGCACGACTCGCATTCTGGGTAGGCGACGCGCCACACCACGATCAACGGGGGGCAGCGATGAAGCAAGCCATCTTGGACACGCTTGCCGCGAACATTCGTCTGTATCCAGTGTCAGCGAGCGGAACGGACGACCTGCTAGAGCTCACGAGCGGCTACACCGGCCCCGATCCTGCGGACGTCCTTCGCACGGTGGGCGCCCCGTCGAGCGATGGCAAATGCACGACGTCGGACGGGCAAACGGTGCAGATTTTCTGAGCCGCGCCTGCTTGCCCTCGCGGCTCACCCGGCCGCGACCAGGTTGACGCGGAACATGCTCATGATGCCTGGCCTTCGCGTAGCCTGGATGCTTGGCAGGGGCGCTGCCACGGTCAGACCGTGCTGCCGGGCCTGACTGCGCTCGTCTTCATGCGACCAATCCGATACGAGCCCGCTACCCGTACCGACGCTCGAACAGCGCGCGAAGCTGCGGCATCTCGCGCAGCATCGCCAGCGTGTGTTCCGCGTGTCCGTGCGCGAACCCGTTGCCGATGAAGAGGTCCACGTCCTTGCCCACCCCCTCCGCACCGAGCGCCGCCTTGGTGAAGCTCGTGGACATCGCGAAGAAGTAGACTATCCCGCGATCGCGGGTCGACAAGATGGCGGCGGCCTCGGCGTCGGGGATGTTCACGCACGAGAAGGTCACGTCCGCCTCCCGCCCGTTGGTCGCCCGGAGCACGGCCCGCCGCACCCCGACGGAGTCGCGCGCGTCTGCGACCAAGACCGCGTCGCACCCGCCCAGCGCGTGGAGGTCGTCTGCCGCGCGGGCGCTGGCTTCGACGCCCACGATGCACGCTGCGGCTCCCCCGCACCGGCGGGCCTCGGCGACGCAAAGGACGCCGCTCTTCCCCCCCGCACCCAGGACGACCACGACGTCGCGCTGCTTGACGAAGCGGGCGACTTGCGGCGCAGCTCCTGCCACGTCGAGGGCGGCCAGTGCGAGCCGCTCCGGAATGTCGTCCGGAAGCTGCGCGTACGCGCTGCTCGCGAAGAAGACGGCCTCGCCGTCGATGTCCACTTGCGCGCTGGCCCGTCGCACGGCTCGAACCCGGTCGATCCGGAGCGGTGTCAGGGTAAGCGACACCAGAGTCGCAATGCGGTCGCCGACGGCCAGGCGCTCGCCGGGCCGGCCGGGCGCGATCTGCAGTACGCGCCCGAGCAGCATCCCGCCCGAGCCCGTGACCTGGTTGTGCTGTTTTCCCCGGTCGCCGACCGTCCGTAGGATGGTGTGCGCGATCTGGCTCTCGAGGCTGCCTTCGGCCCGCGAGGCCGCCTGCTCAATCTGGGCGAAGCTCGCCGCGTCGATGCTCAGCGTCTCGGCGGAGACGAGCACTTCTCCCTCGAAGATGCGCGTGAAGTCGTTGTCGAGACGCAGCGCCTGCTGAGGAAGGCCTCCCGGCGGGTCGACCACTCTGTGGGTGCCGTACGCGTCTCCCCCCGGTGCAAGCGGTCGCTCCAGGTCGCTCGTCATTTGGCCCTCGACTTGACCGTTCAGCTTCGCACCCATTAACCTAATTTTGCGAGCGTTTCGGCGTTGTTCTCTACCCAGCGCGACCCGCGCGCGCGTTTCCCAGTCTCGCAGTCGGCCAGTCGGCGCAGCCGCACCGGCTCAGGGCGGCATGAATACCGACGTCCCCGTTAGAACAGAGATGCAAGATTCCTCCCCCAAGGTGCCTACGGTGCCCGCGCCGCGCCCGGGGGTGCGGTCGTTCATTCTGCGCTTCATAAGCGGGAAGTACCAAGGGGGCGAGTTTCCGATCGGCCCGGACAAGCCGATCATCATCGGCCGCTCGAGCGATCTCGATATGGTGCTCGTCGAGGACATGGTTTCGCGCAAGCACGCGCGGATCTCGATGCAGGGGGACCAGATCTGGATCGAGGACCTGGGCTCGACCAACGGCACGTTCGTCAACGGAGAAAAGATCAAACGCGCCCGCCTGAAGGAGGGGGACCGGGTCCTCATCGGGACCAGCATCCTCAAGCTTATGGCCAGCGATGCGCCGAGGGACGCGCAAGACGCGAAGCGCGACCTCGAGAACGTCGCGCAGGCGCGCCGCACGAGCCAGCAGCGCACGATGAGCGGGAGCATCGAGGAGGTGCCGCTTCCCGACCTGCTCCAGCTCTTCGGTACGTCGAAGAAGAGCGGGGTCCTCGTCATCCGAACCGAGGAGGACATCGGCCGCATCTTCCTGAAGAAGGGGGTCGTTGCGTTTGCGCTCATCAACGACCTCGACGACGTGCAACCGACCAAGAGCCTCTTTCGGATGCTCACGTGGTCCAAGGGACTCTTCGACCTCGACCCCCCCGACGATCGCGAGTTCCCGAACGAGATGCACGCCAGCGTGCAAGAGCTTCTCATGGAGGGGATGCGGCAGCTCGACGAGTTCAACCGCATTCGGAGCGAGCTCCCGGCGCTTCCGGCTCGCGTATCGGTGCCCGCGCCGCTCATCCCTCCGCTTCGCGAGCTCAAGCCCGACGAGCTCGACGTCTTGCAGCTCGCGCACAACTACGGCGTCTTCGACACCGTTCTGAACAAGAGCTTGGCGACGGATCTCGAGACCGCCGAGATTGTCCTGAAGCTGATCAAGGCGTCGTATCTGCGCGCGGAATAGCGGCCAGCCGCGCGGGCACGACCGCCAGGCCGTCATCGTCGACGTCGATCGTCCCGGGCGCGAACGATGCGAGCGAGATCGCCCGCATCCGATCGGTCTCCGTTGGCACCGAGCCGCGCAGAAGGACGCGTCCGCGAAGAGCTTGGACCGCGATGTGGAGCGTGCCGAGCTGCGGGTCGCCGGCGATCAGGGCAGCGACCTCGGCCCGGAGGGCGCCGTCGTCTTCCGCGACCCGCGTCCGCTGCACGCTCAGGTCGTCTCGGACCCTGGCGACCCCGGTCACGTGGAGCGCGTCTTCCTCTGCCGCGCGCAGCGCCGGCCGAGTCGGGGCTACGCCGGTCAGCACGACGACCCCGTCTCGCACCTGGACCGTCGGGGCGCAGCGCACGCGGGGGTCGATGATGTAGGCATCACGGACCGCCTGGGCGATATCGCGGTCGCCCGGCGTCCAACCGGGAGTGGCCCGCAGCGTACCGTCGTCGTGGAAAACGTCTTCGATCTGCAATGCCGAGACGTCCACATCCGCGGGTGACGCTTCGCGTGCGTCGTCCTCCGCGCGCGCGCGCTCCGCGCCGCTCGCCACCCGACCGGCGAGCTCGACGACCCCTCCCCGGGCCGACACTCGCAAGGCCGAGGCGTCGAGCCACGGGTCATCGTGCACGATCCGCTCGACCGCGGAGACGACCCACGCGTCGGACAGGCGCTGCGGTCGAACCGCGAGATCGTCCAGGACCTCGATCACCCCGGGAATTGCGAGGACGTTGCGCTCGGCGATGCGCCGCGTCCCCATCGAGTCGACGTCGCCCGACAGGTGCACCACCCCCTCCGAGGCTCGGACTACGATCCGCTGGGGCGCCGTCACCGGGTCGTTGGAGAGGACGCCGGCGACCACGAGCTCGAGGTCGCCCTCGGGCCGCCGCACCGGGGCCACGTCGATCCGATCGACGACCGCCCGAACGCTCCTGACCACGCGCGCGAGCTCGACCGCGCGGTCTTTCGCCAGCCGATCGGCGACCCGACCGTCCAGCACCGCGATACCGAGATCGATGCTCACGTGGATGTGCTCGGCCCTCAAGATGGGCTCGCGGTCGAGCTCGCGGATGAGGACGTAAGCGACGCGAGCGTCGGAGGCGTCCGCCGCGACGACATCACTCGCGTTCACGACGTCCGGGGCGGGCGCGGCGGAGTAGACCGGCGCCGGCGGACGGGCGCACGCGCCGCATGCGGATCCGAGGCCGATGACCGCAAGTGCGCGCGCCGGTCGAGTTTTCATCGACGTCGCAGGGTCGCAACACTCGTTCCACGACAAGCTCGGCTATCGTCCTCGAGCGGAGTCCGTGCTGCGCGATTCGAGGGGGGCGCTGGGGTCGCCATCCCCGAAGGGGTGCACGGCAGGGGCTCGGTGTGAGCGCGAAGGCGCCGCTCGCGCTCATTCTCGTCCTCGCCTTCGCACACGGCGGGTACCCGGCGAGCGGGCCGCCACTTCTGCGAAGATCGCTGCCCGCGTGCTCACCCTCGTGTACCGCGTTGGCGCCGTGCCGACTGTCATCGGGTTGACGCAGATAAGCGCGGATCGCCTCGCGTGGCAGGCGCGTCTTCAGCGGTGCACAATGTTTGCAGGTGGATTCGGTCGATGATCCGCCACGCAAGCCACACAACATTGGGGCTCGTTCTGGTCGGCGCGCTCGCCGGCTGCGCGTCGCGCAGCGGCACCCAGGCCAGCGCTCCCCAGCACACACAAGCCTTCGTGACCGAAGAGCAAAAGCTTCTCGCCTGTCTCGACCTGCGCGATCACATCGTCGATCTCTATGCGAGCGAATACGTCTCGCGTGAAGGGATCGCCATGAGTCGGCAGGAGCGCGTGGCGTTCCGCGACGGGTGGGCAGAGGAGCTCGCCAAGCGCGGCACGTTCGACCGCTTCGAGCAGTCGTGCTTCTACAGCCTGACGCCGACCAGATACCACTGCGGAATGGCATCGCGGTCGACCGACGGCCTGGTGGCGTGCATGAAGCTCAGCTCGCGTTAGCGATTGTCCGGCTGCGCCGTATCGACCATGCTGCGCGTCCATCCATGGACGTGTCCGACGCGCACATCCCCAGCGACCCCAGTTCCATCGGCGCCTTCGCCCGGTTCCTTCCCTCGCAGAAGCTCTTCATCTATCTGGGCGCCGTCTTCGTCTCGTGCCTCCTGCTCGGCGACATCATCGGTGGCAAGATCATCCGCACGCCGCTCGGCCCTATTTCGGTCGGCATCATCCCGTTTCCGGTCACTTTTCTTCTGACCGACGTCGTCAACGACTTCTACGGTCGCCGCGGGGCGCGTTTCCTGACGCTGCTCGGCTTTTACATGGCCCTCGTCGCCTGGGCGCTGCTCCAGCTCACGACGCTGATGCCGGCGGATCGATCGACGTACTACACGCAAGCCGAGTACGCGAAGGTGTTCGGCGGCAGCGCGCAGCTCTTCGTCGCGTCCATGGTGGCGTACTTGGTGGGCCAGTTTCTCGACATTCACGTCTTTCACTTCTGGAAGGCGATGACGCAATCGCGTCACCTCTGGCTTCGGTCGACGGGGTCGACCATCTTCAGCCAGGCCGTCGACACCATCGCCATCAACGTCATCTTCGGACGCGTGACCGCGGGTTGGGCGTGGGGGTTCATCGGCGCCAAGATCGGGCGCGAGTACATGATCAAGTTCGCCGTGGCGGTGGCCCTGACGCCCGCCGTCTACGCTCTGCACGGCGCGATCGTGCGAGGACTCGGCATCGAGCCCGAAGAGCACGAGGCGCGACCTGGGTGACGCCCGCGGCCCCTGCGCCCGTCGATCACCCGAAGCACTCGATCGCGCTACCGTTCATGGCGTCGGGCGCGTCGAGCGACGCGAACGCGACCACACGCGCGACGTCGTCGGGCGACATTTGCGGCTTGAACCCGCCCACCTTCGCCATCGGCGTGTCCACCGTTCCCGGGAGCACCGACATCGCTTGGAGTCCCGAGCCCCGCAGTTCTTCGGCCAGCGCTTTGGTCAGCCCTACTGCCCCCCACTTCGACGCGCAGTACGGGGCGAGGCCCGCCGTCCCCAACGTCGCCGAGATGCTCGCGATCGTCACGAACCGCCCGCGCCCGGCCGCGCGCATCGACGGCAAGAGCGCGCGCGTCACGAGAAACACGCCATTGAGATTTGCGCGCAGCACCGTTTCCCATTCCGCTTCGGTGGTCTCTTCGATTCGCGCCACGCGTCCCGCGACGCCCGCGTTGTTGACCACCACCTGCGGAATGCCCAGCCCCGATTCGATCTCGGCGGCGGCCCGGCGCACCTGAGCGTCCACTGAAACGTCGGCGCACGCCACCAACGTTTTCACGCCCGCGCGCGCTGCCTCGAAGGCCGTGGCGCGCAGCGTGGCCTCCGTCCGCCCGACGAGCGCCACGTCCATACCGCGGCGGGCGAGCTCGAGCGCGATCGCCCTTCCGATGCCGCCTCCCGCACCCGTTACGACGGCGAACGCCACGTGCGACATAGGAGCAGACACGCCGCGGCCCTTCAACCCTCCCGGACCTCGACAGTGCTCGGGCCTATGGCTATCGTCAGCCCCGTTCCTGGGTTGGTCGCGGGAAAATCGCGCATGGCGAAGGCTAGCCGAACCACTCCGAAAGCACAGAACCGGCGAGGGAGCCCCGAGGCGATCGAAAAGCGTCGGGCGGCGCGTCTCTTCAACGACGTACTCGGGGGGCGGGGCGGCGGCCCGCACAAGGGCGACGGGCGCACCGAGAAGCGCCGCCAGCGATTGATGCGCGAGCTCGAATCGGGGAAAGTGCGCGGGGCGCGCGCACTCAAGCCCCTCGACGTGCTGCAGCGGGTCCACGAGCTGCTCGAGCTCGGGGAGCCGCTGCGGTCCATTCGGAAGGTCGCCAAGTTTCGCCGGAGTACCGTGCCGCCCGACGACATGGTCGAAGTGGTGGGGCGACTGCATAGGGCCTATGGCTTCCGACTCGAGTGCTATCGCTTCGTCGGCGTCGGCGACGATGTCCTTCGGAGCGCCGGTGTGCTGAGCGCAGACTCGGCGCGCCACGGGCGCGTCCGCAAACGGGCGGCGTGACTCGCCGTCCACGACGCGCGCGAGCGCTCTTCGTCTTGCTGACCCTCGCCGGCGCGCTCGCGGCGGATGGCGATTCGCGCGCCGACAATGCCGCGGCGACCGAGCGCCGGCTGCACGTCGTCGTCCGCGTGGGCGCGCGGGCGATTACCGTCGGTGAGCTCGAGGACCGAATCGCCACCATGCCACCGTTCCAACGCGCCATGTTCGGCGACACGGTCGACGGCGTCCGCCGCAGGTTCCTGACCGAGGTCGTCCTGCGCGACGAGCTCCTTGCGGTCGGCGCCGAAGGCAGCCGACTCGCGGAGCAGCCGTCGGCCGCGTATTCGATCGAGCGAGCCCTCTCGGCCGCCACGATCCGCGCCATCCGCGCGGGCATCGGTCCGGCCGCGACCATCTCGATGGATGACGTCCAGCGCTATTACGACGAGAATCGTTCGCGCTACGAAGCGCCGGAGCGTTATCAGCTCTGGCGCATCCTCTGCCAGACCCGCGACGACGCGCAGTCCGTGCTCGATGCCACGAAAAAGGAGCCCACACCGGCGACTTTCGCCGCGCTCGCACGAGACCACAGCATCGACAAGGCGACGAATCTTCGCGGTGGCAACCTGGGGTTCGTCACCGCCGATGGCAATTCGCGCGAGCCAGGGCTGCGCATCGATCCCTCCGTGGTCCGCGCGGCGCAGGCCGTGCGCGACGGGGCGCTCGTCCCCGAGCCCATCGCCGAGGGAGACCACTTTGCGGTCGTGTGGCGGCGCGGGACCATTGCACCGATGCGGCGCTCCGTCACCGACGTCGCGGCGCAAATTCGAGACACGCTCTGGAAGGGCCGCGTGAAGGACGAAACGGACAAGCTGGTCGCGGGGTTGCGTGCGAGCAAGGTGCGGGGGCTCGACCCGTCGTTGCTCGACGCGGTCTCGATTCCGGCGGACGTCGAGGGCTCGATGCCAAAGGCCCGCCCGGGCGGGGGAAGATAGAGAAGTCATGGCGCGGACCGCTCACGCTCCGACGGCGCTCGCGTGTGCGATCGGATTCATCGCCTGTGCGAACACCCCGAGCCCGCCCCCGCAGGCCGCGCAGGGCCAGCCCGCCCAGAATGCTCCGTACGCGTACCCGGCGCCCTACGCCCCGCCGCAGCCGACGCCCTATGCCGCGCCGCAGCCGACGCCCTATGCCCCGCCGCAGCCAGCGCCCTACGCCCAGCCGCAGGCGCCGCCCTACGCCCAGCCGCAGGCGCCTCCCCCACCATCACAGGCGCAGCCCTTCCCCCCGGCTGCTTCCCGGCCGCTCCTTGGCCCGCTGGTCGGACCAGCCGCGTGGCAGGCGGAGGCGCGCGCCGTCGCCCGCGAGCTGGTCGGGAGCCTCAGCCCGCAGAATCAGGCGCGCGTGGCGTCGATTCCCCTCGTGTTCGACCCGAATCCCAACGAGGTCAATGCATTTGCCGGTTGCGACGACTCGGGGGCTCCGTTCGTCGCCGCGACCGAGGGGTTGCTCGAAGCCATCGATGCGATCTCGCAGACCAAGGCGAGCGACGAACTCTATGGCACCCAAAGCTACGACGCCTACGCGGGAGTCGTGGCTCCGCGCCTTGTGTCCAAAGACGGTGGAAGCGCGCTTCTGCCGGTTGGCGTAGTTCCCCCGCAGGCCTGGATCGACGCGCGGCGGGTTTCGCGTGCTCACGAGATCTTCGACGAGATCGTCGCATTCACCTTCGGGCACGAGCTATCCCACCACTACCTAGGGCACACCGGATGCGCCAACGGCCAGGCCGGCGGGATTGGCCCAACGGTAGCGCAGCTCGGCCTTTTGACGTCGTCCGTGTTGCCTTTCGTCAACCAGCCCAACGAAGCGGCCGCCGACGTGAACGGTTGCCTGAACTTGCTCGACGCCGCCCGAGCGCGTGCCCCCTCGGCCTATCGGTGGACCGAACAGGGCGGGCTGACGTTGCTCGACTTCTTCGCGCGCCTCGACCGTGCCTCAGGCGCCAACCCTTGGCTGGGCTTCCTGCGCACCCATCCCAACCCCGGGCTGCGCATCCCCCTCCTCCAGGCGACGGCCGCTACCTGGAGGCTGCAGCATCCCTACTAGAGTACGTGAAACTGGTGATTTTTCTCTTCTCGGATGAAGATCGCGCCGATCACGAGACTCACTCCCGCCACGATTACCGGGTACCACAAGCCGGCGTAGATGTTTCCGTGCGCCGCCACGAGCGCCGCGGTCGTCAGCGGGAGCATGCCGCCGAACCAGCCGTTCCCGATATGGTACGGAAAGGACATCGACGTGTACCGGATCCGGGTGGGAAATAGCTCGACGAGAAACGCTGCGATTGGCCCGTAGACCATCGTGACGTAGACGACCTGGATGAACACGAGAAGGATGAGCATCGGAATGTTGACTTCGTCGGGATTCGCCTTCACCGGGTAGTTTAGGGACTTCAACGTCGCGGTGAGCTTCGCCTCGTCCCATCCGGTGACCTGCGTTTCGCCGATGCGCGTGATCGGCTTCGCCCCGGGCTCGGCTTCGGTCGTCGTGTACGAGAGGCTCCGCTTCGACAGGAAGTCTTCCACCCGATCGCACTCGCTATATTGCGTCTTCGGGTTCGGAAATAGGTGAACTTGGCAGTCCGTTGCGTTGAGGCTGATGGCCGTGTGCGCCGCGAACGCCTCGAGCGCGGGGTTTCCGAAATGCGTCATCGCGCGGTAAATCGGGAAGTACGTCGCCGCGGCCAGCAGGCACCCGGCGAGCATGATTTTCTTTCGGCCGATCTTGTCCGACAGCCACCCGAAAAAGATGAAGAGGCCGGTGCCCATGGCGAGGGCCACGGCGAGGATCAGGTAGGCGGTCTTCCAATCGATCTTCAGAGTGCCCTGCAGAAAGAAGAGCGCGTAGAACTGCCCCGTGTACCAGACGACCCCCTGACCGGCCGTTGCCCCGAAGAGGGCGATGAGCACGAGCTTGAGGTTCGGCCACTTGCCGAAGCTCTCTCGGAGGGGCGCCTTGCTTCCCTTTCCCTCGGCCTTCATTCGCAAGAAAATCGGCGATTCGTTCAGCTTGAGTCGGATGTAGACGGAGACGGCGAGGAGCACGAGGGAGACGAGGAACGGGATTCGCCAACCCCAACTCTTGAACGAGGCTTCGTCCATTCCAAGGCGGCAGGCGCCTATCAAGATGAGCGAAAGGAAGAACCCGAGAGTGGCGGTCGTCTGGATGAAGCTGGTGTTGAGGCCGCGCTTCTTGTCCGGCGCGTGCTCGGCCACGTAGGTCGCGGCGCCACCGTACTCGCCGCCTAGGGCGAGCCCCTGCGCGAGCCGCAGCAGAACGAGAATCGTAGGCGACAACATGCCAATCGATGCGTACGTGGGCAGAAGACCCGCTGATGCCGTCGAGAGTCCCATCACGATGATCGTCACCAGAAACGTATATTTGCGGCCGACGAGATCGCCGATGCGGCCGAACACGAGCGCGCCGAATGGCCGGACGAGAAACCCTGCGGCGTAGGTCGCGAAGCTCGCCAGGAGCGCAGCCGTTTGATTGCCAGAAGGAAAGAACAGCCCAGCAAAGAATGGGGCAAGCGTTGCGTAGATATAGAAATCGTACCACTCGAAGACGGTTCCCAACGACGACGCAAAAATGATGCGGCGCTCTTCGCTCTTCTCGTCGACTGGCGAATCTACTGCGATTCCGAACGACGCCATGGTGCTCTCCTTGCGGCTTTCCGACAGCTCGCGCGCCGCCCCCTTGGGGTTGCTGCGGCGCGCAGCCTAGCCGGATCGGACGCGGAGGAGCGAGAGAGAAACTCAACACGCCCTTTGGCGGCCTTGCCGCGTCGCAGCGACAATCCGCTCGTCAGGGGGGGCATTCCAGTGCGGCTGAAGTGGCTGGTCGTCGACCGGAGCACCTACCAGCGAGGGAGGCGCACGTCCTTGGTCGACCGGAGCACCTACCAGCGAGGGAGGCGCACGTCCCTGGTCGAGCGGCGCACCTACCAGCGAGGGAGGCGCACGTCCCTGGTCGAGCGGCGCACCTACCAGCGAGGGAGGCGCACGTCCCTGGTCGACCGGAGCACCTACCAGCGAGGGAGGCGCACGTCCCTGGTCGAGCGGCGCACCTACCAGCGAGGGAGGCGCACGTCCCTGGTCGAGCGGAGCACCTACCAGCGAGGGAGGCACGCGTCCCTGGTCGAGCGGAGCACCTACCAGCGAGGGAGGCACGCGTCCTACGTTGACTCGTGCGCGGGACAGCCAGGCATCCACGCGTTCCAGTTGCCTCGTGCCGTGAGCTCGACTTCTATCCCATCCTCCGAATCACGAAGGTCCTCCGACCACTCACCGCATCAACGCTCACGTCGACCTCCGCCTCGAACGCCTGCCGCAGCGGCGCGGGGGTCATCACTTCGTCGGGCGTGCCCGCTGCGACGACTCGGCCGCCGCGCAAGAGAAGCACCTGAGAGCCAAGATGGGCCGCGGCATCGAGCTCGTGCATGGCCACCACGCACGCCACCCCTTCCCGCGCGGCGACTTCGCCGAGCAGATCGTGCAGGTCCAGGCGATGGCGCACGTCGAGGAATGCCGCTGGCTCGTCCAGAAGGAGCACGCGGGGCCGCTGCGCCAGCGCGCGCGCCAGCGCCACTCGGCGCTGCTCGCCTGCGCTCAGCTCCTCGACCCGCCGAACGGCGAGCCCTGCGAGATCGCACCGCGCGATCGCCTCTTCGATGGCGACTCGGTCTTCCGATCGTTCCCGCATCCAGCCGTCCTGGTGCGGTGCACGCCCCATCGCGACCACTTCGCGGACGCGAAAGCCCAGCGCCACAGACTCACTTTGAGGCACGAACGCCACGAGGCGCGCGAGGACCCGGCGGTCGAGCCCGGCCACGTCATGGCCGGCAACGCGCACCTCGCCCCTCAGCGGCGCCACGATGCCGGCCGCCACGCGGAGCAACGTCGACTTGCCGGATCCGTTGGCTCCGAGCAAGACGGCGATCTCGCCGGGCGCCACACGCAGGCTCACGTTTTCGAGCGCGGGGTACGGAGCTCGCGGATAGCGGGCGGACACGTGCTCGACGGAAAGCGCCGCGCTCGGCGTCTCGACCCGCGCCAGCCCGGCTGTTGTGGGCGCTTCGGTCATCTTGACTTTGCGCGTTAGTGTATCCTGCTGACAGCGCTCGCGGCGATGGCAGCTCCGCCGCCCACCTGGAGGAGAAGATCTTGGACCCGAAGCCCGAGGCAGCCGATCCGTCCTCCGACCGCCCGCGACGGATCATCAAGCGGTACTCGAACCGCAAGCTCTACGACACCAAAGACAGCCGGTACGTGACGCTGCTCCAAATCGCCGAAATGGTGCGCGCCGGCGAAGAAGTGCAAATTATCGACAATAATACAAAAGACGACCTCACCGAGATCACGCTCGCGCAGATCATCTACGAGGAGCAGAAGTCTCACTCGCGCAACGTGCCTCTTCAGACGCTGAAAGAGCTCATCCACATACGCACCGAGAAAGTGCTCGAGAATCTCCGCGAAGGTCCGATCGGGCGCCTCATCCCAGGCGGCGGCGGGGCTCCGGGGGCGGGCAGGGGAAGCGAGGAGAAGGTCGAGGTGGCCCAGAGAGAAGGCAAGCCGACGCTGGTCGACCAAGCCAAGGAAAAGTTTGAGGAAATGCAGCATCAGCTCGACGACCGAATCAAGGCCATTCTCGCGAGCTTTCGCCCCCTTCAACAGCTTCAGCAGGAGGTGCGCCGCCTCGGCGAGCGGCTCGACGAGCTCGAGCGCAAGCTGAACGGGGGCGGGCCGCCACCGTCGTGATGGCCGGGCCAGGTTGGGAAAGAATGGCTAAAGGAATAGGTCAGCGCCTCGCCTGTTCGACTAGGTGGGAAACCTGAGCCCGAAAAAGGTCCGCCGATGCCCCCTTCCTCCCTCGGTTCTACTTCCGTTGGCCCCGCCGACTCTCCGAAGCGCGACCCGTTCGCCGAAGAGGCGCTCGTACACTTGGATGCGATGTACGGCGTTGCCTGCAAGCTGACCCGCAATCCCACCGAGGCCGAAGACCTGGTGCAAGACGCGTTCGTCAAGGCGATGCGCGCGCGCGATCAGTTCCACGCGGGCACGAACCTCAAGGCGTGGCTTTTTCGCATCCTGACCAACACGTTCATCAACAAGTATCGCCGTGGGGGTCTCGAGCGCTCGGTCTTCGACGGACCCGACGCCGATCCGCTCGCGGACGGGTGGGTGAGCGCGAGCACGATGCGCCACTTGCGTGACCCCGAGACGCTGGCGCTCATGCCGCTCGTCGAGCGCGAGATCCAGCAAGCCCTCGATGCCTTGCCCGCGGACTTCCGTCTCGCGGTGGTGCTCTGCGACGTCGAAGAGTTCTCTTACGAAGAAATCGCCCAGATCATGGGCTGCCCGATCGGAACCGTGATGAGCCGCCTGCACCGGGGACGCAAGCTCCTCCAGCGCGCGCTCTACAACCATGCGCTGGCCCTCGGCATCGTGAGAGGCGAAGAGCGGATTGGCGCGGCGCGCGCCGGGTCGACCGGGGTCGAGCCGCGGGGTGGGCTGGAACATCCCCGTGAGTCGGCAAAAGCCGCGAACCTGGATGAGTACCGAGCTCGCAAGCGGGGTGCCATATGACCACGCACGACTGTCGCGATCGTTCGCGGATGATCGGCCCATACCTCGATGGCGAGCTCGAGGCGGCAAAGCTCATCGAGATCGACGAGCACGTGACCCACTGTGAGACGTGCCGCGAAGAGGCGCAGCTCTTGTGCGCAACCCGCGGGTCGCTCAAGCGGGTCGTGCGCGGTGCTGCGCCGAGCGGTCTTCGCGAGCGAATCGGTGTTGCCATGGCAGCCGAGCGGGCGCGTGAGAATGTCCGTGCCGAAGCCGGAAGCTTCGGCGCGGCGCTGCCTGCGACCACCTTGGGGTCGTGGCGCACGATCGTGCCGCTTGCGACCGCGGCGGCGCTCGCCCTCGTATGGGGCGCGGCGACCCGACCCTTGCCTCAAACTGCCGGCGAAGCGAGAGCGGGTTTGGTGGCCGACGACCTCTTGGCCGAGCTGGTGGCCGAGCACTCCCAGCCGCTGCCCCCCGAGGTCGACGCGAAGGGGGTTCGCGGCCTCGAGCGGTACGTCGGAGTGCCTGTACGGCCGGGGAGCTTCGAGCGAGCCGGCGCCCATTTGATGGGCGGGCGGGTCGTACCTCTCCACTCGCAGCGTGCGGCGATGCTTCAGTACGAGCTCGGCAGCGGGGACAATGTTCAGCGAGTGAGCGTTCTCGTGTACGACGCGCAGAAGATCCGGGTTGGCACGGCGACGAACCTCGCGCCGCGCGAAGTTGGAACCGCCGAGGTCCGGGTGGGACGCGAGAAGGGGTATTCCGTCGCAGTGACGGAGCGGGCCGGGGTGGGGTACCTCGTTGCGAGCGATCTCGACCAGGACAAGAGCGCGCAGTTCGCGGCGAGGATCTACGACGATCGCTGAGAGCGCCGGCCCCGGCGCGAATGCCGTATGCTGAGCGGGCAATGCGCTTGGTCTACGTGATGGATCCGATGGATCGGGTTCTCCCCGACAAGGACACGACGTTCGCCTTTCAGCGGGCTGCGCAGAGGCGCGGCCACGTCGCCCTTCACTGCGAGCCGAAGGACGTTTACGTCCAGGATGGCGACGTGTGGGCGCACGTGAGCGAGCTCACGGTGAGCGACCAGCGGCCGCATTTCACGTTCGGGGCGCAGCTAGAAGCGCGGCTGGCGGACGTCGACTGCGTCCTCATTCGAAAGGACCCGCCGTTCGACGCCGAGTACCTCTATGTGACGCTGATGCTCGAAAAGGTGCGGCATCGAACGCCGATCATCAACGACCCGCGGGGGCTGCGAGACGCGAACGAAAAGCTCTACACGCTCCACTTCTCACAGCACATGCCGCGGACGCTCGTGACCAGTGACCGGGCGCGGATTCATCGCTTCGTGGCCGAAGTCGGAACGGGCGTCGTGAAGCCGCTCGACGGCGCGGGCGGGAGCGGCGTAATGGTCGTCTCGAAGGGGGACCGAAACGCGCGATCCATCGTGGACTACATCACGGGCGAAGGCACGAGACACGCAATGGTGCAGGAGTATCTGCCGGCTGTACGCGCCGGGGACAAGCGGGTCCTTCTCCTCGAGGGCGAGGTGCTCGGCGCGATCAATCGCGTTCCGCGCGACGACGACGTCCGGTCCAACATCCACGCCGGCGGACGGGTCGAGCCATGCGACGTCTCGCCGGGGGAGCAGGCCGTCATCGCCGACATGGCACCGCGACTCGCAGCGGACGGCCTCGTGTTCGTGGGGCTCGATTTCATCGGCGGGAAGCTGACCGAGGTCAACGTCACGTCGCCCACCGGCATCCAGGAGCTGAGCCGACACGTGGGCAGGGACATGGCCGAGCCCGTCATCGCGTGGATCGAACGCCGGGCGACCTGCACAGCGCCCCATTGAATGGCGCCCAGCGTCGCTGGGCACGCCTCCTTCGCAGGCGGGCGCTGTATCTCCCCGCCCGGGCCCGGCTGGATACCTGTTGCGGGAGCTATACGTAGACACACGCTAAGAATCGGAGTGCATGCCCATCACGGTGCTCGTTCGCTCGGAAGGGGGCAGCGATGTCCGCCTGACGTTCGACGGCATGCAGCGCGTGGTGATCGGGCGGGGTGCAGGGTCCGACGTGCGTTTGCCCGACGCGGGGGTGAGCCACCGCCACGCGTGCCTCGTTGCTCGCGGAGCGGAGTTCCTGTTGGTGGACGAAGGGAGCACCAACGGAACGTTCGTGGGAGACGTGCGGATCGCCCCCCATACTTCGCGCATCGTTCGCTCCGGGGATGCCGTCCGCGTGGGGCGGGTCTGGCTCGAGCTGCGCGTCGATCAGAGCCCCGTCACCCGCGACGTCGCAAGCGCGACGCGCGACCTCGCGCTCGCCCTCTTGTCGCAGGCCATGGCCGCGCGCGGCCAGGACCTGACGGCCAGCGTTCGCGTGGTCGAGGGCAACGATCAAGGCGCCACGCTGGCGCTCGCGGACGAGGGGCGAGCCTACGTCCTCGGGCGCGGAGCGGAGTGCGATCTCCCGCTGTCGGACGCCGATGCGTCGCGCGAGCATGCGCACGTCGAGCGACGCGGTAACTCCATCGTGGTGCGCGATCTCGGCGCGAAGAACGGCACTTGGCTCGGCGACGCCCGGGCGCCCGAGAACCGCGCTGTCGTGTGGCGCCCCGCGCAGATGATGCGAATCGGCCGAACCGTCCTTGCGCTCGTCGAGCCACTGGGCGATGCGCTGGCAAAGATCGAGAGCGCCCCCGACGAAAAGCTGTCGGCCGGCGACGCGGTCGCGCGGCCCGTGGCGGCGAGCGCACTGCCCGCTCCGGTTACCCATGGGCCTCCGCCGCCGGCTCCCGCGCTTGCGCCACGACGGCGCCCGCGATTCTCCGCCGTGGACCTCGCGGTGATGGTTACCGCCGTCTGCATCCTTGGGCTAAGCCTTGCCGGTCTGCTTTGGCTGCTCCACGGGTGAGTCACCGCTCTGCGTCTGGCGGGGAGCTGGGGCCGGGGGCGACTACGGTGTCATCGAAGCGACCGTTGTTCGATGGGGCTCGTCGATTCGTGCCCGGCGGATACGATTTGGGCAGCCTCTCGATCGGTACTGCCGCGAGGAGCTGCTCCAGCTCCGCCGCGCTCTTGGGCCGCTCGTTCAGCCGTTTCTTCAGGCACTTGATGACGGCGAGATCGAGCGCCTCCGGGATCGGCAGATCCGGACGCCGGAGGCGCATGGGGATGGGGATTTGCCGCTGGTGCAAGTCGAGCAGATCGCGGCGGTGCTGCGCGATGATCGGAAGCTCGCCGGTGAGCGCCTCGTACATCATCACGCCGAGAGCGTAGATGTCCGTTCGCTGCTCGACTTGCGCGCCGATGCACTGCTCGGGGGCCATGTACTCGGGCGTTCCCAACGTATATCCAGCCTGAGTGAGGGACTCCGCGCTCGCCAGCTTGCTCATGCCGAAGTCGAGCACCTTGGCGAGCCCGTCCTCGCAGAGGAAGATATTGCCCGGCTTCAGGTCCCGGTGAACGACCCCTTTCTTGTGGGCGGCGTGCAGCGCGCGGCATACGTCGATGAAGACGGGAACTGCGTATCCCGGCGCCAGCAGACCGTCGCGCGCCAGCTTGTCCGCGAGCGATCGCCCCAGGAGCCGATCCATCACGACGTAGATGCTTCCATCCGCCATCTGGTCCAGATCGAGGACACGCACGACGTTGGGGTGCTCGACGTGCACCTGGATGTACGCCTCGCGCCGCAGGCGAGCGATTTCGCCCCCGTCGCGCGCCGCGGCGCCACGCAGCACCTTCACTGCGACCTCGTGACCGAGGGTCACGTGCTCGGCGGCATAGACGACGCCGATGCCTCCGGACCCGATTTTGCGGCCGATGCGGTACTTGCCGCCCAACACCGTTCCGGTCAGGTCCCCCGGAGTCGTGCCGAGCTCACCCCGCAGCTCGAGGCCGCGCTCGAGCGCAGCGATCCGATTTCGCTCGAAGACGCGCGATGCCCGTTCCTCGCGGGCACGATCCCACATGAAGCCCGCCCCACCGCCGAGAACCCCTCCCAGAACGCTCGCCACGGCCCCTGCGAGCGGGCCCCCGGCCGCGAAGACCATGCCTGCGCAGGCAGCTCCTGAGCCGAGCGCCCCGACGAACAGCCCCTGCCGGGAGCGCGGGCTCGTCCATCGCACGTCGTAGACGCAGGACTCTGCACCTCTCGTGAGGCACGACTCGTGCGCCACCTCCGCTTCGTTCAAGCCCCAAATGCGCGGCAAGCTCGCGAGCTCCCCCATCCGCGCGTCGCACAAGAGCTCTTCTCCTTGGGAGTCCGATCGCTCCGCCGAGTCGTCGGCGCCACTTCCGCCGATCGAACGGTACGTCATGCGAACCCGGCCGACGTAGCCACCGCCCTTGCGCTGCTCGCCCTGATTCTCGATCTCCCACGTTCCGACGCGCGTCGCCTCTCGGGCGTTTTGTGCGAGGTACTGGTACGCGTCCAAGGGGCGCTCGCTGCTGCGCAGCATCCGCACGAGAACGCCGAGCGCCTCGGGGTGCGTGGCCCAGTTGCCGCGGATCCGGATCGCCTCGCGACCGAGCTGCTGGGCGATTGCGCGAAGCGCGCGTCGGGCGGCGAGTCGGCTCACCCACCCCGTTTCGTTGTCGACGACCGACGGATCGATGCCGGCCGAGGCGAGCAGCTGCAGCACGGCCCGCTCGCCCTTCTCGGTGCGCAGTCGAAGCAGATAGGTCTTCAGGACGGACGCGCGAAGCTCTTCCTTGCCGCCCTGGCGCACGGTGCCGCGGGCAACTGGCGGAATGCCGGTGGCCATTGTCTTCAACGTACGCTCCGGCCGAGCGTTCGTCACATTTCTCCGACCGAGCAGGAGCTCACCGACATCTCAGTGATTCGTGTGCACGTGGTCATGGGCGATGCCCAACTCGAGCGCGAGGCGCTTGATCGCGTCGACCATCGACGCCGTGCCGACCACGAAGATGCGGCACTCCGGCGGCAATGGCTTGGTCACGCGCGCGCGGAGCACGTCCTGGACGTAGCCGTATTGGTAGGGGATCCCCTCGATCGAGCCGTCATGTTTCGACAGGCACACGAGCAAGTCCACCCCCGCGCGGATCCACGCCTCCAGGTCCGCTCGCATGGGGAGCTCGGCCCCGGTTCGAATCCCGACCAGCACGTGCGTGCGCCCGGCATCGGCGTCGGCGATCCGTCGGGCGACGATGGGACGGCCGGCGGCGATGCCGCTGCCGCCGAGGGCTACGAGGAGCGGCTGCCCGTGAGCTTCGTGCATGGGAAAGCCGCCCCCGATGGCGTCGGTCACTTCGAGCAAGGCGCCAGGATCGAGGGTCAGCAACACGTCGGACGCTCCGCCGCCCGAGCGCAAGATGACGTCCCAAGTGGGCGCGCCCGGCTCGTTTGCGAGCACGAAGAACCCGGTCTCTCCGCCGACGCGCACTTCGACATACTGCCCGGGTGATCGGTACGTCGACACGACGTCGCGCTCGGCGGCGAACTTCATTTGGGTGAGCCCGCCGCCCGTATCTTGGCGCGCGACGAGGCGAGCCGGGTGAAAGCGGCCTCGGGGGGCGGCCATGAGGGCAGTGTACCGCGACTACCGCCCGAGCTTGCCCGGATGCGATCAGAAGCGGCCGCTCGCGGAGATGCCAGCGTACCCGGGGACCACCACCGCGCGGACGGAGGTGCTCGCGGGGGTAGCGTTCGCGTTGTCCGTGGGCTTCTCGAGGAAGTGCCAAAGCAGGCCGGCGGCCACCGCCGCGGCGCCAACGCCGATCAGCGGACCGCCGACGTTCTCGAGGCCGCGGCCCTTGTTGCCCTGGTCTTGCGCGGCGGACGCCATCGGTCCCGGCTTGCAAACTCGCCCTGGGCACGTCTGTTCCGCAGACGAGATATCGCCCGCGCCGACGGCGTACAGCACGACGCCGGCGACCGCCGCTGCGGCTCCGACGCCCGTGACCACCCAGGGGAGAGCGCTATGGCCTTGCACGGGCGGCAGGGAAGCCGCTGGCGGCGGTACGCTCGCCACGACGACGGGCTCGGGGGCAGCGCTTGCAGCGGGCGGAGGCGGCGGGGCAGCCGACGCGCTGGCAGAAGGCGGGGGAGCCGGGGGCGCCGTCTGTTGCTCGCGTGCGAGCTGGTCTTTCAAATTCTTGATGCGGCGCTCGATCACGTCGTGGTCCGAAGCAGTCGGCGCTCTTTTCACGTATTCGTCGAGCGCCCGCACCGCCTCCGCCTTGTCCCCTTTGCGCTCGTACGCGGTCGCGATGATGGGAAGCATCCCATGCACGCTGCAGTCGATCGAGTAGGCGTCCTTGAAGTAGCTGATCGCTTTGTCGTAGTTCGACTCTTCCAGGTACTGCTTGCCGCTGAGGAATACAGTGTGGGCGCGATCGACGTCGGCCCTCGTGACCTTGGAGCCGTCGCATGCAAGCGGATAGTCGGATTGCTCCGCGAGCACCGGAAGCGCGATCGCCACTCCTGCGAGGGCTAGGACAAGGAGCAGATTGCGATTGGAGCGCATCGGCTGGGCCGGGATGCGACCCTACCATAAGGGATCGAGCAGATCACCAAAGTGACCTTCAGCGGCGATCTCCCAGCGTGGGTCCCACGCCCAACCCTCTGCCAGCCCCTTCGCCGGATCCCTCGACCGTGAGCGGCCCGTGGGGCATCTGCTCGCCGTGGTCCTTGCGCTGCTGCATATCGTATTTGCTCGGGCACTTCGCGAGCACGTTGGTGGCCTCGAACGAGTCGTTCGCTTGGAGCTCTCCTTCCACCGTGACGCCGACGTCCATCTCCGGGACGTCACGAAAGGTGTCGGGCACCACACATTGGGCGAATCGAACGGGGAGCTCGCTCCCATTCTTTGCGATTGAAAAGCGGTACTCGCAAGGCTGGTCGCGCTTAACGAGCGTGCCGTGCACGAGGTTTCCTTCGGCGCGCACCGGACGGCCGACGAACTTTGCCTTTTGGGCCAGAAGCTGGTCGACGGGCTTCGAATAAAGCGCCTTGTCCTGCATCCCGCTCAGCACGATGGTGACGATGGCGGCAGCACCCATCGTTAGGGCCACCGCGATCCCCACCCCCACCCAACGCTTGCGTTCGGGCCCCTCGTCATCTCGGTAACGTCGACGTGGCGACGCTGCGTCGGCAGCGAGCGGTGCAAAGGGGTTCGGCTCGTCGGCCATGGCCCCGTGATCGTAGCGCCCGGAGCGGAGGCGTCAAACCGGCCGCCCGTCCGCGCCAAGAACCTTGGTCGGAGGGCCGTCGCCCCGGCACGTTCATCGGTGTACACTTCCGTCGTGCGTATCCCACCACGATGGTTCGATCACCTCGGCCCGTGTTTGCCGGCGAGTCGCTCGCCGTTCGTCGCTCGCTAACCGATGACAGAAGTTCTCTCGCTTCCCGTCCTCGTGCTCAATCGACACCTGGTGCCGGTGCAGGTGACGACGGTGAAGCGCGCGGTGGTCTTGCTGTACGGCGGCGTCGCACTCGCCCTCGACGAGGCAGGCGACTCGTACGACTTCGATCTTTGGCGAGAACTTTCCGTGCGCGTGGACGACGACGCGATCCCGATCGTCGGGGGGGAGCTGCGCGTACCGCGCGTCGTGCACCTGCTGCGCTACGATCGGACGCCGCGGGTGACCGTGCGCCTCACGCGCCGCAACCTGATGTTTCGCGACGCGCACCAGTGCCAGTATTGCGGCAAGCGCCCTGCGCTTCGAGAGCTCAACATCGATCACGTCGTCCCGCGGTCGCGCGGCGGCGATGACTCGTGGGAAAATCTCGTGACCGCATGCCGTCCGTGCAACCTCCGCAAAGGCTGGAAGACACCCGAGGAAGCGAACATGCGCCTCGATCGCCGACCGTTCCGCCCGAAGTGGACGATGACGGCGCAGATTCTCCTCGGTAGCGGCTGGAAGTTCAAAGAGTGGGAGCCGTTCCTGAAAGCGGCAAGCTGAGGAACGTTCCGACGCGGGAATCGGCTCCCGCGCGCGAGCCGTCATTTCAACTTGGTGAATCCGTGATGGACCGTGCCGATGAGACCGGGGACGCGTGCCGGGGCGCCGCGAGGTTCGCGCCGCACCTCGCTGCCTGTCTGGTCGGGGGGTGGCGGCAACGTGTATCCGTCCGCGTCTGGGCCTGCGATCCCGTCCTGCTCGCGAACGTAGGCTTCGGCGCGAGTCCCGTCGGCGGCGACCGCGGTGACGCGGTGCCGCGGGCCGCTTTCTGCCGGCACGTCGAATGAGACGACATCGGCGGCGGGATTCAGGTCGCGCGCGGTTTCGTCGAACGTGACGTGGGTCGCCGCAAAGGGGAGCGGCACGACGACTTTGCGCGCCGTCGCTGCCGGAGGCGACTCGACCACGGCGATCGCCGGAGCCTGGGCGGCCGGGGAAACGACCATGGCGGAAGTCGCGTGGCGTGCGACGACGGCGAGCGTCACTACCGCGCCGATGGCGATACCGCCCGCGACTGCGCCCGCTGTCCACCAGGCCGCTCGTTTCAGCCGCAGGTTCGGGCTCCACCGTCGCACCTCGCTGCCGAGCGCGTAGCGCGCGGTCGGCGCCGCGGGCGCCAGCTCGGCGAGGAGAGGTCCTGTCGGAGCCTCCGAGACAGAGCGCTCGCGCGCCGGCAGGCCCGACGCACGCAGAAGACCCGCGAGGTCGCTGCTGCCGATGGTCTCGCGCACCTGCCCCTGCCGAGAGGCCATCCGCGCGCCGAAGATCGCTTCCATGAGTCTCGCCACGTCGGCATGCGTGCCGATCTGTTCGGGACCGGTGGCGCGCTCGATCTCGCTCGCGAACTCGAGCGCCGTAGCGTGCCGTGCCTCCAGGTCGCGCGAGAGTGCGCGAGCGATCACCTCGTCGAGCGCCTGCGGAACCTGTGCGCCGATCTGTCGGAGGGTGGGAATCGGGCCCTCCATCACCTCTTGCAACACGTCAACGGCCTCTTGCCCTCGAAACAAACGTCGCCCCGCGAAGCACTCCCAGAGTACGACCGCCATGGAGAACACGTCGCTCTGAACGGTGCAGGATCGCCGCTTGTCGACCCGTTCCGGGGCGAGGTAGGCGAGCTTTCCTTTGACCTCGTGCGTGCGGGTGGTCTGGATGCGATCCTCGGCCTTGGCGATACCGAAATCGGTAAGGTGCGCACGTCCGTCGCATCCGATGAGGACGTTGTGGGGAGACACGTCGCGATGAATGATGTGCAGGGGTCTTCCGTTCTCGCCTTTCAGCTGATGTGCGGCCTGCAGGCCCGCCAGCGCATCGAGCGCGATTCGGGTGGCGACGCGGACGTCGAGTGCGCGACCGATTCCGGAGAGCTCGCGCCTCAGCTCCGCGAGGGAGGCTCCCTCGACATAGTCCATGACGATGAATGGGACGCCGCCGTCGAAGCCGAGCTCGCGAACCTTCACCACGTTCGGGTGGTCGATCGCGGAAGCGAGTCTTGCCTCGTCGACGAGCATCGCGAGGAAGGTCTTGTCGCTCGTGAGGTGGCGGTGAGGCCGTTTGACGGCCACGAGCATGGGCCCGATGCGTCGGTCGATGGCGCGCGCGAGGGACACTGTGGCCATCCCGCCCGACGCGAGCTCGATGAGAAGCTCGTAAGCACCCAATCGCTCGGCCGCAGCGGGGGAAGTGCTGGGCAGCGGCACGCTGGGGTTGGGAGGTGCCGAGGCGGTCGACACGGCAGTACAAGCGAAGCACGCGCGAGCGACTCCGTCGAGCAAACCAAATCGAGTACCGTGAGGTCATGCGAGGCTTCTCCCAAAGCGCGTTCACGGTAGTGTCACGCTCGGTGTTGGAGCGGGGACGGGCCACCGCCTTCGCGATCTCCGCGTCGTGCATCGCCGTGCCCCTCGCGTGCGGCGGTGGCCAGTCGGCTGGCGGTGGAGTGCAGTCGCCGGACAAGACGGCAGCTTCCGCGACCGCTGCGCCCACTGGCGCGAGCCCCGCGGGCTCGGAAACGACGACGACCGCCACGCTAGCTGACACGGGAGACTCGGGCGGCACGAAGCTGACCGAGACCGATGCTGCCGCGACGGCCTCCGCCAGCGCGGCGTCTCCGCAAAAGTCACCCCATGGCCACGACCCAGGGCGCGGATCGGGCGACATCGGCGCGATCGTGAAGGCGCACCGCGAGGAAGCGCGCGCCTGCTACGATAGAGCGTCGACCGAGCACCCCGGCATCGAAGGGGACCTGGTCGTATCGTGGACTATTGACCCGAAAGGAAACGTGAGCCAGGCGGCGCTCGACGCAGCTCGCAGCCAGATCACGGAGCCGTCGGTCGTCACTTGCGTCTTGGAGATTATCAGGAAAATCCAGTTTGCGCCGAGCCCCGGTGGCTTCGAGACGAGGGCGTCGTATCCGTTCAACTTCCATCTCCGTCACGGCCGGCCGTCTCCCTGAAAGCTCGCCGAGCGTCCCGGTATCGACGCGCGCTAGGTACGCCTGTCACGCACACACACTACCTCGCGCGTCGATGACGCCACGGATGCAGGCAGTTCGAGGGGCGCGGCCGCGCCCCGAATTGGAGCGGCAGCGGCCGCGCTCCCCTCGAACTAGACCCACTGAGGCCCGACCCTTCAACAAGAAGAGGATGAGGGACTCATTCCTTGACTCATTCCTCTCCATCGTCGAGGCCGTGGCTCGACGTCGGAGCGCCGCCCAGGATCGACGGAACACCGGCAGGCGGGGCGGCCTTTGCAGCGGCTTTGGGCGCCGCAGCAGGGGTCCTCGCTGCTGACCGAGGCGCCGCCTTTTTCACGGGCCTGGTGGCGGCTGCCCGCTTGGCTGGCCTCTTTGCGGCCTTTCGCTTCGCCGGCTTCTTCGCGGTCTTTGCGGCTTTCTTCGTGGTCTTGGTCTTCTTGCCGCCCTTCTTCGCCTTCTTGGCACCCTTCTTCGCAGCCATTGGAACTCCTCCTGTTGAGTGAGCTAAGTGACGTATATGGTCACGTACGTCAGGTGTCAACGAAAAACTTGTGGACAGGTCTCTCGTGCCAGGCGCTCGTGACGCCTCTCCCGGGCGCCGCTCCCTTCGGGGCGATGACGACGGGGTCGGAAGCGGCCGGAGATCTTCTTCCGTTACCTTGACCCTTGAGAGGCTGGTCGATACCGTCGCAGCGTTACCTGAAATCCAAACACGACGGTCAATGAGGGTCACCGATGCTCAACCTGAAGATGCGCGTCAGTTTGCTCCTTACCGCGTTTGTCGCATGCTTCCTGCTCGCCGGTTGCGGCCACAGTGAAGAGGAGTGGTCGCAAGCGCAGCGCGATATTGCAAAGCTCAAGGCCGATCTCGACGTCGCCAACAAGCGTCACTCCGATGACGAGCAGCAGTACGCCGCGGCGCAGCAGCAAATCGCGGACCTCCAGGCGAAGCTCAAAGACGTGGGGGTCGATCTCTCCAAATCAAACGAGGAGAAAAACAAGCTCCGTCAGGCCATGTCCGAATACGAGGCGCGCCTCAAGCAACTCGATGATATGAAGGCTCGCTTCAAGGATCTGAAGCAGCGCCTTGACCAGCTAACGAGCGTCGGACTGAAGGTGGTGGTCAGAAACAACCGGATGGTGATCCAGTTGCCGGGGGATATTCTCTTCGATTCCGGTAGTGACAAGCTCAAGGCCGATGGCAAGAAAGTCCTCAAGAAAGTGGCGGACGTTATCCGAAACGACACGACGCTCAACGCGCGAAACTTCCAGGTCGCTGGGCATACCGACAAGGAGCCGTACGCTGGGGCGTACTTCGACAACTGGGGGCTCAGCTTGATGCGCGCACGTCAGGTACTCGTGTTTCTCGTGTCGCCCGAGAAGGAGGACGCAAAGGGGGTTCCGGCAGGCGGCGGTCTGGCTATTGCGCACTGGGCAGCGGCGGGCTACGGCGCGACCGATCCAATCGCTGGTACACCAGAGACTCAGACCCGCGAGGAGATGCAGCGAAACCGCCGCGTAGAGCTGGTGTTACAGCCAAATGTCGAGGAGATGCTGAACCTGAAGGATCTGACGGGTACCTAACCGCCCTTTCAGGGGGCGCTCGACGATGCGCGTGGCAGCGATCGACATCGGCACGAATACGGCGCTCTTGCTCGTCGCAGACGGTGGCGCAGGGGGTGCGCTGCGCGCCGTGGTGGAGCGAGCCAGCATCACCCGTCTGGGCGAGGGGGTAGATCGCTCGCGCAGCCTCTCGTCCGCAGCCGTGGCGCGAACGCGCCTGTGTCTAGAACAATACGCGCGCCAGGTGCGCGAGCTGAGCCCTCAGCGCGTTGCCGTGGTCGGGACCAGCGCCATGCGTGACGCGCAGGGGGGGCAGGAGTTGCGCGAGTGCGTACGCTTGCTGTTCGGAGTCGATGTCCGCGTGCTCAGCGGTGAAGAGGAGGCACGCCTCGCGTTTCGCGGAGCAGTGGGAGGGCTGGCGATCGACGGGCGGAAGGATTGCGCCGTTTTCGACATCGGCGGTGGAAGTACCGAGGTGGTCATCGGGCGCGTTGAGGAGGGCGTTCCCCGCATCGGCTTTGCGGCGAGCTACAACGTGGGCAGCGTTCGCCTGACCGAGCGTCACTTCACGCACGACCCGCCGACCGAAGCGGAGCGAGTCACCGTCACGCAATCGGCACGCGGCGCATTCATGAACGTCCCGCTCCTCCCGGATTCAAGCCCGCCCGTTGGCATCGCTGGCACCATGACCACCCTGGCCGCCGTAGCCCTTGGCCTCGAGAACTATGACGGCCCTCGCGTGCACGGTCACATCTTGCCGACCGCAGAGTTGCGAGGCGTGGTCCAGCGGCTTGCGGCGGTGAACCTTGAGAAGCGAAAACAGGTGCCCGGAATGGAGCCGAAACGAGCAGACGTCATTGTTGCTGGCGGGCTACTTGCGCTTGCAGTGCTCGATCATTGGACGGCAGGGGCCGTCCGAATCTCGGATCGCGGCGTTCGATGGGGACTTGCCGAGGAGCTTCTCCTGTCGCCCTAGAGCGACGACGGACGGAGGATTTCACGGCCTTCGGCTGTGGTGCAAGGCGCGACGAGGATGAATTCCAGAGCCATTTGACCTGCGGAGCAACGCACCGAGACGGCCGAAAGCCGCGGAGTGCTCGGGCGCGCTCGTCGTTCATCGCCTAGGCCTGGCTCCCCTCAGTCCGTGGGGCGAGAGGACAATCGGAGCGCTATTCTGTGACGCGGTCGGTTGCCTTCAGGGCCCGGGAGCATGGAGGATTTGACAATTGGGTGGTCACCAATTAGAGTGCGCCTGCCTCTTTTTCTGACCTCGACTCACACGAGCGCGCAGACGCTCAGCCCGGGCCTCGAAGGGGGCACGGGGTTCGTTCTTCCGCTGCCTACACAGGTTTTCTGGCTCACAGGCCGCGTTTGTTTCGCCAGTGGGTGCCTTTCTGGTCGAGGTGCTCCGTCGCGGGGTTGTGTCGATCCTCGTGACGCCTAAACCCAAGGAGATGCTATGCAAGCTGCTACCGACGTCAAATTCAAGGTGGGCGACAAGGCCGTGTACCCCGCTCAGGGCGTCGCGGAGGTCATCCGCATCGAGGAAAAGGACATCGCGGGCAGCCGGCAGAAGTTTTACGTGCTGCGCATTCTTGATACCGATCGGAAGATCATGGTCCCCGTCGCGAATGCGAGCGCGGTCGGCCTCCGGCAGGTGATCAGCGAGCAGGAGATCCGGGAGATTTTCGACATTTTGCGCGAGCGAACGATCGCGTTCGATAACCAGACGTGGAACCGCCGCTATCGCGGGTTCATGGACAAGATCAAGACTGGCTCGATTTACGATGTTGCGGAGGTCCTGCGGGATCTCTACCGCCTGAAGACGGACAAGCAACTGAGCTTCGGCGAGCGCCGTATGCTCGATACGGCTCGTTCGCTCATCGTCAAAGAGATTGCGATCGCTCGCAAACAGACCGAAGAGCAGGTCAAGGCCGAGATCGAAGCCATCTTCGTCGCCAACTGAATCGTCAACCATCGACCGATCGCGCGCCGGAGACGCGGGGCGCGCGACCGTAGTCGGTGCGGAATGCGGGCGCGCGCAGCGTTCGGACACGACGGGGCTTGTCCATCGGGAAAGCCGTTGGTCAGTGGGTTGGGGAACCCGTGGCTCGGGGGCCCTCGAGAGTGCTGTCGAGGATTCCGAAATCCCACGTCTCGCCAGGCTCGCGGAGTCCGGCCACGGCCGATTCCACCTGCCATAGGAGAGACTGCGAGAACGTTGCGCCCGCTCCGCGGACTGCGACCGCGATACGGCCGGACCACTGCCAGACTTGGGCGGCGACTACCCCCTCGACGCCATAGACGAGCTCGAGCGTCCGGCGAACCTTTGGCGCGAGCTCGGATGCACCTTCGGGGCGCTTCGGCATTGGCTTTTCGGCTAACACGCCCGAGCAGTCTGCTCAAGCCGCGAGACATGCGAGGCAGGGTGTGCCACTTTGAGCCGAGGGCTGACGCGGCTGACGCGGGGGCTCCCATGTGGGTCCTGAACGTTTCTGCAGAAATTGGCGCGGCATCACCCGTGCAGCTCAGCTTCAGGGGACATGCTCCCATCCATTCCCCGTGAATTGTGGTTTCTCGGGGCGCTCCTCGTTTTGGACGCGTCTTTGGGGGCCTGCGTCGCCACTTCGGCTCCCCCCGACTGTTTGAATCCCCAGCCTCACCCTCCGTACTGCGAGAACACCGGCGGCGGCGCTAACGGGGGCGGCCAAGGCGCACCGACGGGCACCGGCGGGAACGCCGCGGGCGGCGGCGCAGGCGCCTCAAATTCCGGCGCGCCCGGTTCCGCTGCCAATGCGGGGAGCACCGGCTCCAGCGGTGGTGGCTCCAGCGGAGCGGCGACCGGCACTGGTACGGGTACAGGCGGCAGCTCGGGTGGCGCTGCGAGCAGCGGGTCCAGCGGGGGGGGAAGTGGTTCCAGCGGCGGAACAGCCAGCATGGGCGGCAGCGGGATCGACGCCTCGTTCCCGGCGGACGGCGGCGGAGCGCGCGAAGACGCCGCAATCTCCGATGGCGGTTCGAACGACGGCCAAGCGACCGAGGACCACGTCCGCCGCCACCCGAGGGACGCGCGCCCAGAAGACGCTCCGATCCCTCCGGGGGTGAGCGAAGAGGATGGGCAGGCGTCCGATGCCCGGCATCAAGACGCTGCACCGGACCATGGGGATTATACGGACGCGGGCGCCCAGGAGCGCGAATGAAACGCGCCCTCTGCAGCGCGATCCTGGTCCTCGGGTGCGGCGGGCTCGCGGACTGCAGCCTCAATCCGCAGCCCTTTCCCCCGCAGGCGGGCGTCGCGGACAACGGGGGCCGCGGGGGTGGTAGCGGAGGCGAGTTTGGAGCGGGCAGCTCGAGCGGCGGCAGCTCGGGGGGTACCGCAGCCGGCGCAGGGGGAGCCGTTCCGCCGGTTGCAGGCGAGGACGGGAGTGCCGGCGCCGTTGACGCCAGCGCGCCTCTCACGGCGTCTTCGGATGGAGGTTCGCGCGACGCGGGCGCGTCGCTGAACGCCGACGCGGCCACGAGCGACGCGGAGGGCGAGAGAGAGACTGGGGGCGACTCGTCGAGCCAGGCGGACACGTCGAGCGATGCCGACGCCATGACCGGAGCGGACGCGTCGAGTGAATGGGACGCTGCGAAGGACGGTCCCGCCGAAGCAAAGCGCTAGCGGCCGCGCGGCTTTTGGAACGCCGCGCCTGCGCGCTCAAAGCTTCTGCGCGACGACGTATTCGTCGAGCACGTTCACCGCAAAATCGGCCAGGATTCCATCGGTCACCCGCAGTCGACGCGACAGGTCGCGCGCGATATTGAGGACCGTAAGCGCGTAGGACTTGACGTCAAAACGATAGAGAGCGTCGAGGTCTTCGCTCGTCATCCGAAGCAGTCGCGACGGCGCCAGAGCTCGCACTGTGGCCGATCGCGGTTGCATGTCGAGCATGGACATTTCTCCGAACCAGTCGTCGGGCCCCAGGATGGCGATCCGCTTGTCTCTCCCCCGACGGCTGCGCTTCGACACTTCCATCTCGCCCTCGAGCACGACATACATTTCGCGGGCCAGCTCATCCCCTTCGACGAAGATCGTTTCACCCGGGGAGAAACGAGTGGTCTTCAACGCGCGCGCGAGATAGTCGAGGATGTCGTCGTTAAGGGCCCCGAATAAGCCAATTTCGCGAAGCGTTGCGCTCGTCACCGCCAGATCGCGCCCGTCGCTGGGCGTCGGCTTGGGGGGCTCAGTCATCATGGCCCGCACAGTATACGGCGCGCGCGCCAGCAAGGCGTGGGTCAAACCGCCAGAGGCTTGGTAAACACGATGCGTCGCCGGCCGGGTCCCGCGTAGTCCTCGACATCCTGCATGTTCCACCCGAGCGCGACGTGAAAGCGGATCGATCCTTCGTTGGCGGGGGTCGTGATCGCCTTCATGCGCACGCAGCGTGCCGCTCGGCACGCATCGACGAACCGGTCATAGAGTAGCCGCCCGACGCCCCGGCGGCGATAGTCCGGGTGGATGCCCACGAGATGAACGTACCCGGTTCGGGCGACATCGGGCACGGTCGCGCCCGGAGGATCGACGCGCGGAACGATGAACCCGAGCAGAAAGCCGATCGTCTCCGAGCCCTGCTCGATCACGAGCGCTTCGTCGCCCAACTCGTAGAAGAAGATTGGGTGCGCAAACGTGCCGATGGGGCCGCCCCACCAGTGATCGATCACTTCGACGATTCGGTCGAAGTCCTGCTTGGTGATGCGGCGCACGTTCATCGGTTCGCTACCAGGTAGAGTCTTCCGTTTCCGTGCTTCGCGCAATGTCGCAGATCATCGCCGAGCTTGACGGACGCGCGCGACTCCGCCACCTCTTTCTCGTCGTGACCATATCATCAGCCCCTTCCGCCGCCTTGGCGCACCCCGTCATCATCGCGCCGTCGATCCTTTCGGCCGACTTTGGGCGTCTCTCCGACGAAGTGCGGGCGGTCGAAGCCGCTGGCGCAGATTGGATTCACGTCGACGTCATGGACGGACGCTTCGTGCCCAACATCACCCTCGGTCCGGTGGTGGTGAAGGCAATCCGCGCTGCGACCAGGCTGACGCTCGACGTTCACCTGATGATCGCCGACCCGGACCGGTACCTCGACGCTTTCGCGGACGCAGGTGCGGATGTCCTCAGCGTTCACGTCGAAGCCTGCACGCATTTGCACCGCACCTTGCAGCACATTCGACACCTCGGCAAACGAGCTGGCGTCGTACTGAACCCCGCCACGAGTGAGGAGACCATCCGGTACGTGCTCGGCTCGGTCGACCTCGTCCTCGTCATGAGCGTCAACCCCGGGTTCGGGGGACAACCATTCATCGCGCAGGTGTTGCCCAAAGTACGCGCGATCCGGAGCATGATCGATCGCGCGGGGCGCCCCATCGACCTCGAAATCGACGGCGGGATCGCCGACGACACCGCAGCGCTCGCCACTGCCGAGGGGGCGCGCGTCCTCGTCGCCGGAACGGCCGTTTTCTCGCGCAGTAGCTATGCCGAAGCGATCCAGGAGCTGAGGCAAGAAGGAGCGCGCGGAATCGCGCTCGCACGATGAGGTCCGCCTCTGGACGAGCCGAGCCGCGGCCGCCGACGTCGTCGCGCGCTGTCGGCGCCGTGTGGCTGCTCGCGCCGGCTCTCGTCGCGTGTGGATCGGGTTCGCCAGCGAGCGCTCCGCTCGCTTCTCCGGTCGTCGCCGCGAAAGCGGCGCCGGCACCCCCGGCTGCTCCCTCGCCCTCCGCCGCCGAAGCGCGCGAAACGCACGTCGTCGACCGCATGCTCAAGCGCGTCGAGCTCGCGCGCGGTCTGGACTCGTCCAATGTCGTGCCGGGCGTGCTGCTGGGCCGCGCCGCTTTGATAGGCCAGGTCAAGCAGCATGTCGCCCGCGAACTTCCGCCCGAGGCAATCCGAAACGAGGGCCTCGCGCTTCAGCTCTTGGGATTCATTCCGACGCAGTTCGACTACGAGGCGGCCGAGTATCGTCTTCTCGAAGACCAACTGGCCGGATACTACGAACCCGCCGACGGTACGATGTACATGGCGAGCGACCTCGCCGACGACGAAGCCGAGGCGACGCTCGCGCACGAGCTCGTGCACGCCCTTCAGGATCAGCGCTGGAATCTCCGGGAGCGGTCGAAGTATCGGGCCGGAGAGGGAGATCGGTCGGCCGCCGTGAGCGCGCTCGCCGAGGGTGATGCCACGAGCGCGATGTTCGACGTGCTGATCGCGCGCGCCTCGCCCCACGGCGGGAAAACCGCGCTTTCCATGCCGGACGAGGTCTTCACGGAACAAATTCGACAGAGCATGGACCATGGGCCTGGAGCGCAGGCGCCTCATGTGATGCGCGCCTCCCTCGCTGCCCCGTACATTTACGGGACTCTCTTCGTGCACGTTCTACGGCGCCGCGGTGGGTGGGAAGCGGTCAACCAGGCCTGGGCGGACGCGCCCACGACGAGCGAGCAAGTGATGCATGTCGACAAGTGGCTCGCCCACGAGCCTCCCATGAGGGTGGACGCCCCGACGTTCGCGACTCTGGGAGGCGGTTGGCAGGTGGTCGATGAGGATTCAGAGGGGGAGCTCGGCGTGCGTGTCGCCTTCGAAGAATGGCTGGATGCGACGAGGGCCGCGGACTTGAGCGCCGGCTGGGGCGGCGATCGCGGGGTGCTCGTCTCAAATGGCGATCTCGCCGCGTTCGCGTGGACGCTTCGATACGACCCAGGCAAGACCACCGATTCGCGTGCGCTGGCGGCATTCCCCGCGATTGCTGGCGGCATCGATCACCTTCTCGGGGCGCCGTCCGTGGGGGACGCGTCTTTCGATTGCCACGAGCGAGTGGACCGAGGGCCGCTGGCGGTCGCCCGTGCGGGGGCGAACCTCGTATTCGTGGCAGGACCGGCGAAAACCGCGACGCGCGCCGGCGCATGGGCGAGCGCCGGGAGCTGCGCAGTCGCGCGGAACTGGGTGCGGGAGATCGCGGGCAAACGCTGAGCGTTTGCTTCCGCGGTCCGCGTCACTGCGGCGTCGGCTGCGCGCAACGGCCGCCGATGCACTTCAGGCCCTGGGCGGCTCCGCAGCAGTCGACCGACGTGATGCACTTGTCGAACTCGTTCGCACACGCCGGTGGTTGGTCGCTGCATGCGAAGCCCCCATCGACGTTCCGGCAATACCCGCCGCAGCACTCGTCGCCCGTCTGACACGAGGTTCCGCTCGGTTGACATGCGTCGACGACCCAGTATCCGCGGGAGTTTCCCGCGAAGAGCTCCTGAGCCGGCAAGTAAAATGCGGGGTGGCTGGGGTCGGTTCCCGGGGCGGCATTGAGGTCGACCGCTGCCACCCACAGCTTCTTGGGCGTCGGCGTGAGCGTGATGTCGTGAGAGCGCGGGTCGCTCCAGTAGGGATTGATCGTCGCGACGTTGCCATACAAGCGTCGGCTCGTGAAGACGACCCATGAGTAGCCACCGCTCGGTACGGGATTCACCGTCGGCTCGTAGTTGAGCACCGAATCGTCGGTGTGCTGGGTCGCCGTGAGCGTCGGCAAGTATCCCTTGCCGTTCAGGTTGTCGAGCCGAACCGGCATCATGGTGGCGAGATCGATCCACCACAGCTCGGCCTGCGTGCCCACGTTGGAACAAGCCCCTGCGCCGTCGCACGTCGATCGCGTTCCGCCCCAATCTCGCATGTTCGAGAGAGTCTCGAGCTCGAAGACGACCGCATCGTTCGTAGGCAAAAACGATGGCCAAGCGGCCATTCCGGCCGGCGGCGTATAGAGGATCCGGAGGTTGGAGAATGTGCTCGTGGCAGGGTCGTAGTCCATCGCTGCCAGCGACTTGGTATCCCCGTTGGGGCCCGCAAGGTAGTTGAAAGCCACGTGCTTGCCGTCGGGCGAGAACATCGGCGTGCCAGCCCGGAGTCCCACCGGTATGCCGGTCGACGGAAGGCTCGTTCCGGAAGGGAGCGAAAATAGTTGCGCGTCGGCGGCCCACCCGGCGCCTTGCATCGTGGCCGCGTCGCTCAACAAGAACGATCCATCCGGGTAGAGCGCACCCCAGGCGAAGCGCCCATCGGTGGGAGCCAGAGGGGTCTGGGTGCCGAGCTTCAGGTCGTACGTGTACGAGTTCGCGTTGGGGGTGCCCTGGGTGACGAGACGCGATCCGTCAGCGCTGACCGAATGGCAAACGCGGCAGTCCGTGTCGTTTCCGGCGACGAGCACTGGGTCGACCGCGCCGTGCTTGATCGCCAGCGTGGCGCCTCCGAACGGCTGGTTGCCAATCGTGCAGCAGTAATTGTGGGCGAGGTTCGTTCCGTACGAGTTGTAGTACACGGTGCCCTTCAGCGCTCCGTTGCCGATTTTCCACGTTTCTGTCAGCGGACCGTAGGCTTGACCCCCGGCCGTGAAGACGAGCGTGACGGAAACGCCCTCCCCCTGGTTGGAGTACGAGAGCGCGTCCCATGCCGCTTGCGGAATGGGGTGACGAACGAAGGGAGTCGCCGTCTTCGCGAAAAAGCCCCTGTACTCGAAGGCCTTCTCCTTGAGATTGATGTACACCGCATCATATGCCCGCGGCGCGTTCCACTGGAGAAGCGGCGCAAGCAGGGCGCGAGGCCACACCGTTTTGTCGTATGGATAAATCCAAGACAAGCCCGTATCGGCCATCGGTTGACCCTGCAGGACCCCCTGCGTCGGGACGTCGACCGGTCCCCCCGGACCTTCGCCGCCCACACCGCCGACACCGCCGGCTCCGCCGGCATCCTGGGCCACGCCTGGTGCGCCGACATCGGTGAGGTGGAGGTTCACCGTTACGTGTGTCGAGCCGGTGCGTCCGTTGTACGACGCGCTCACGACCGCAGTGCCACCGACCTTGCCCGTGGGCGACATCACTCCGCTCGCGGCCGCCACGGTCCCTATTTCACCGCGGTCGATGGCAAACGAAGCATGAACGAGCTGCCCGCCGCTGGCAATGGCGGTATAGGTGATGGTGGGCATCTGCTGGCCATAGATCACGTCGATGGTCTGATCGGCGGGCGCGAGGGTGAGCGTTCCACCCGGTCCGGCGAGCGCGTCGCCGACCGTCGCGTCGCTCCCGACAATGAGGCCCGGCCCGCCGCTGGAGCCCACGGACGCGTCGCCGAACGGAAAGCCGAAGAACGCCGCATCGCCGTCGCCCGGCGATGTGCCGTGGGCGGGCAGGACGCCGAATCCCGAGCTGTAGTCCTTCGAGCCGCACGCGCTCGCGAATCCCGTGAAGGCGATGCACACAATAAGCAACACGCCGAGCCGCAACGAGCTCATCGTGGCTCTTGCGTTGCGCGACGAATGGCGCAACGAGGTTGCATCCGTGGATAGCGATTTGGGGGCCCGGGTGAAACGCTTCATCCTCGCGACTCGATTCTCCCCCCGAGGGGGCGGCAGATCCTCCGTCGCGAAGGCCGGGGGGGATGGGTGCACTACCAGCGTACTCGCCAGGAAGCGACGGGCCGCCGACTATCTCCTTGAACGTGCTTCGAGCCGGTTGGTCGCTCGCTACACCCTTGCGGTATTCGTTCACGCAGCACGCACGGTTCCGGTGGAGTGCATCAAATTCTTCCAAGCACGCATGTAGGCCGGGGAGCTCGAGATGCTCAACGCTGCGACCTTCGCGCGGGTCGAAGCCGGCGCCCGCACCGGTAGGAGAGGGGCATCTCCGGGGCATAGGTAACCCCGTGCAAGGCGTTCAGGTTGGTTCCGCTCGACATAGCCGAGGGGCAGCGGGAAGGGGAACCGTGACGCGCAGCCCTTTATGACTAAATCACGGCCCGACGCTTCGCCCGGGTTTGGATCGCCTCCCTCGCGAGTTCGTCCGCGCGCTCGTTGAGTGCCACTCCCTGGTGGCCGGGGACGTAGACCAGTCGTGCACCGCGCGCCTCCACCGCGCGCTTCGTCCGCGCGACGAGCTCTTGGTTCACCTTCGCCTTCCAGCCCTTTTGAATGACTCCGATTGCGTACTGACTGTCGGTGTGCACGACGATCGCGCGTCCGTCGCTCGGGATCCACTCGATAGCGCGAAGGATTCCGGTGAGCTCGGCGACATTGTTCGTAGCGTCGCCCAGGTACTCGAGCCCCTCGTGCATCTTGCCGTCCGGCGACACGAGGACAACGCCGGATCCAGCGGGGCCGGGATTGCCGGAACACGCCCCGTCCGTGTAGGCAATCCAAGCGTCGCTCGGTACTCCGTGTTGTGCCGCTTTCTTCAGGTTCTTCTGGGGTTTTTTCTGGCGCTCCTCCGCCTCGGCAGCGGCGACTGCGGGCGCGCACGCCTCATCGGGATGAATCTTGGCGCCCTCGCCGACGATGAGATTGCGCGCCAGCGCCCGATAGGCGCGCCCGCTGCTCGGCTTGTAACGGATCTCCACGCGCGTCCCGTCGTCGGCCATGAGCCTTCCGTCGGCTTGCGCGCGGGCGAGCACACGCTGACCTCGCAGCATCGCCTCGATCCATGGCATCGTCGCTCTCCCTTATCACGGCCGCGTCGCGCGCGGGCGCCCCTCCCCGCATGCCCGAGGACGGTGCTATCGTGGCTGTCTCATGCCAGCCGCAAAACGACCCCGCCCGCTCGTTCTCATCATCCTCGACGGCCTCGGCGAGCGCGAAGAACGAGCCGACAACGCGGTGCGCTTGGCGCGCACGCCCGTGCTCACGTCGCTCCTCGACGGATACCCGCACGGGGTCATCGGTACCAGTGGGCCCGATGTCGGGCTCCCGCCGGGGCAAATGGGCAACAGCGAAGTGGGCCACTTGAACTTCGGCGCCGGTCGCATCGCGATGATGGATATCTCGCGCATCGACAACGCTGTTCACGACGGAACGCTCGCCCAAGACCCGGTCATCGCGGAGGTCGTGAACAAGGCGAAACAGGCGGGCGGCAAGCTCCACCTGTTCGGCCTGGTGAGCGATGGCGGCGTTCACTCGTCGCTCGTTCACCTCTTCTCCCTGATCGACGTCGCCAAGAAGGCCGGAGTGCCCGTTGTCGTTCATGCCTTTCTCGACGGGCGCGACGTCCAGCCGGGCACCGCGCCGGGATACGTCGCGCAGGTCGAGCGAAGGCTCGCGGGTGGGGTCGGACGGATCGGGACCGTATCGGGGCGCTATTGGGGGATGGACCGAGACAATCGGTGGGAGCGCGTCGAGCGGAGCTACCGCGCGATCGTCGAAGCCAACGCGCCTCGGTGCAAGACGGCCCAGGACGGAATCGAGCAGAGCTACGCGGCCGGCAAGACCGACGAGTTCGTCGAGCCTTTCGTCGTTGACGGTTACGATGGCGTCAAGCCCGGCGACGCGGCTCTCCATTTCAACTTCCGCCCCGACCGCGCAAGGGAGTTGACGCGCGCCCTGGCCCTCCCAGCGTTCGACGCGTTCTCGCGAACGGGGGGGCGCGCTCCGTTCGAAGGGCGCTACGCGTGCATGACGACCTACGACGGCACGTTCGGCCTTCCCATCGCCTTCCCGAAGGAGACGTACCCAAACATCTTTCCGGAGATCATCGCGCGCGCCGGTTTGAAGCAGCTCCGGTGTGCGGAGACCGAGAAGTACGCGCACGTGACGTACTTTTTCAACGGCGGGCGCGAGGAGCCGTTCGAGGGGGAGGACCGAAAGATGCTCCCTTCGCCGAAAGACGTTCCGACGTACGACAAGAAGCCGGAGATGAGCGCAGCGGCCGTCGCGCAAGCCACCGAAGAGGCGATCCGCAGCGGCAAATACGATTTCGTTCTCGTGAACTTCGCAAACCCCGACATGGTCGGGCATACCGGGATGCTCGACGCCGCGATTCACGCGGTCGAAGCCGTCGACAAAGGCGTGGGCGCGATTGTCGAAGCGACGCGAACCCAAGGCGGCGCCGTGTTCGTGACCGCCGACCATGGGAACTGCGAGCTCATGCGAGATCCCGCGAGCGGCCAGCCCCACACGGCGCACACCCTCAATCCCGTGCCTCTCCTTTACGTCAACGACGGTGATCGTGACGCGACGATCCGCGGCGGTGGCCGAATTTGCGACGTCGCGCCGACGATGCTCGAGCTCTTGGGGCTGCCCCAACCCCAGGAGATGACCGGCCACTCGCTTCTTTTGCACAAGGCGAAATAGGACGACGGGCGTGGCGGAGCTGCCGACCATCGAGGGCTACCGCATCGTCGCTGAGTTGGGTTCGGGCTCGCTTGCCTCCGTGTACAAGGCGGTCGAAGAGCCGCTGGGCCGGACGGTGGCGCTCAAGTTGCTGAAGGCGACGATCGCGCCGAGCTCGCCCTTCGCGGCGCAGCTCGAGCGCGAGGCTCGGGTTCTCTCCGAGCTTTCTCACCCGAACATCGGTTCGCTGTACGCGTTCGCGAAGACCGAGACGCGGATGTATCTCGTGCTCGAGTTCGTCGACGGCTTCAGTCTTTCGACGCTGCTCAAGAAGAAGTCGAGCGTACCCGCCGACTGCGTCGCTGCGATCGGCGCCGCAGTCGCGCGCGGTCTCGCGCATGCGCACAAGCGCGGCATCGTCCATCGCGACATGAGGCCAGCGAACATTTTGGTGAGTCGAAGCGGCGAAGTGAAGGTCTTCGACTTCGGAATCGCGCAGCGTTCCTCGTTGGCCTCTTCGTCGGCCGAAGAGCCCGTCGGCTTGTCGCCGCTACGCCTCGAAGATGTCGCTGCATTCGGAACCCCCGCGTACATGTCGCCGGAGCAAATCCTGGGCGAGAGCGTCGACGCGCGGAGCGACGTCTTCTCGCTGGGTGTCGTGCTCTATCAACTCATCTGTGGCGCCCGCCCGTTCGAGCGCGGCGACGAGACGGAGCGCCGGCCGACCGCGCATCGCATCCGGCGAGACCCGCCCATTCCTCTCCATCGCCGTGCTCCGGACGTGCCCGCCGCGCTCGAGCGCGTGGTGATGCGGGCCATCGAGAAGCTACCTGGGGATCGCTATCCATCAGCCGAAGCGATGGCCGAGCGGCTCCAGGAGCTTGCCGCTGCCCGCTCCGGGCTGTCCAGCGACAGGCTCGCCGTGCGCGCGCTGGCCCACGCGGGGCTGGTGACCGCAGAGGACGAAGGATCGGAGAACGCGCCGAAGCGAACGGAGCGCACGTCGGTGCGGCGCGCTTGCGCCGGGATCGCGGTCTTCGGCGCGGTTGCGATCGCCGGCGGAGGTACGCTGCAAGCGACGGCGCATCGCGAGGGTCAGACGGCAGGAGCTCGCCCCCTCGAGCTGGCCCCGCCCTATCCGGGGTACCTGCGCGTCCTGGCTACCCCGTGGGCCGAGGTATGGGTCGACGGGCAACGAGTCGAAGTGACCCCGTTCGCCCGCGGCATTCCGCTATCGGCTGGCACGCACTACGTCACCTTGGTGCACCCGAACGCGCCTGCCGAGAAGCGGACGATCGCCATAGCGCCGGGCGAAACGCGCATGGTCGACGTTGTCATGGCTGTTCCGGACTTGTCGCACGACGACGATGCGGGGCCAACGACGACGCGAGCGGACCGGGGGCAGCCGTGAGATCTCGGGTCTTCTCCGTGCGGACAGTCGCGATCCGCGCGGCGACCTCCGCGGCGGCCGATCGGAGGCGTCTTATCGGGCCGCTGCTGTCGGCCGCAGCCGTCTCGCTCAGCCTCGCATGGGCGCGCGATGCAGGCGCTTTCACGCACATCGTGAAGGCCGGCGAAGCGTTGGCGCAGATCGCGGAGCGTGTTTACGGTGACTCCAAGCGCGAAGCGGTGCTCATCGGCGCAAACGCGCTCGACGTGCAAGGGGGCTCGATGATCTCGTCGGGGATGCGCATCGAAATCCCCGCGCCAGGGCATCGTACCGTCACCGAGGGCGAGACGTGGGCGGAGCTCGCCTTGACGTGGCTCGGGACGAACGACACGGCGCGCACCGATCTGCTCGCGCAGGCGAACAAGGGTGTCGCTTGGGTGCCGCCGGTCGAAGGGCAAGAGATCGAGATTCCCGCCGTCGTCACGTACATCGCCGGGGACAGCGAGACGGTGAACACGATCGCGCAGCGCTTTTGGGGCAATCCGTACCGCGGGTGGGAGCTCAATCCGTACAATCGGCGCGACGGGGTCTCGGTGCGGCGAGGCGAAGTGATCCTGGTTCCGATGGCCGGCCTCAGGTTGACCGACGCGGGCAAGGCGGAGGCTCGCGCGGCGGCCGAGCGCGACGGCGCGAGTGGGGGCATGGCGTTCGAAGTGCAACGACGCGCGGACGCGGAGCTGCCTCAGCTCTGGGCGGAAGTACGTTACGGGCGATACGCGGAGGCTGTCGCGCGCGGGAACCGGCTCATCGGCGGCGGCGCGCTGACGCATCCCCAGCTCGCGATGGTGTACCACGCGCTCATCGAGGCCTACGCGGCGCTCGACGCCCGGGCCGCAGCGGCGGCGGCTTGCGCTGCGTGGAAGTCGAACGAGCCCCGCCCGATGCTCGATCCCGTCCGCGTTTCGCCGAAGATACGCGCCGCGTGCGATGCGCGCTGACCCGGGCGTGAAACACGCGACGTCGCTGCCGCCCCTCAGCCCTGGCCGCAAGCTCGCTGACAAGTTCGAGATCGTCGGCGTGCTCGGTGAAGGCGCCACCGGCATCGTCTACGACGCCCGGCGGATCGTCGAAGGCGACGAGGTCGCGCTCAAGGTCATTCACCAACACCTCGTGGGCGACGTGCAGGTGCGCGGGCGCTTCAAGCGGGAGGCGGAGATCCTTCGACGCCTCGAAGGCGAGCACCTCTGTCCGATCTTGGATTTCGGCGAGGCTCCCGATCCACGACGCGACGGAGCCGGGCTCATCTACTTGGCTCTCTCGCGCATCGAGGGCCCGGCGCTCGACGCGCTGCTGAAGAGCGAGGGGCCGCTCCCGATCCCTCGGGCCACGGCCATTTTCCTCGAGGTGTGCGACGCCCTGAGTGAGGCCCACGCGCAGGGGGTCATTCACCGCGACCTCAAGCCCGGGAACGTGCTCCTGCACCACGGCGATAGGGCCGTCGTGGTGGACTTCGGCATGGCCAAGATCATGACCGGGGGCGGCGCGGGGACGACGGTCCTCACCCAGCACAACATGGTGTTCGGCACCCCCGAGTACATGGCGCCGGAGCAAGCCCGCGGCGACGAGCTCGACGCACGCTGCGACGTGTACGCGGCGGGCGTCATCCTATATGAGCTCCTGACAGGAAGCGTCCCCTTCGTCGGCGGCACACCGCTCAACGTGCTGACAGCTCACTTGACGGCGACGCCCCGTCCAGCGCGCGAGCGTGCTCCGGAGCGCGAGATATCGCCGGCGCTCGAAGCCGTGGCGATGCATGCGATCGCCAAAGACCCCCAGCGCCGCTACAGAACGGCGCAGGCGCTGGCGGCGGCGATCCACTCCGCGCTTGCCGCGCCCGACGACATCGAGGCCGTGCGCCCCGCGCGGGCCCATGGGCCAGCCGATGCGAACGGCGCACGGTCGGTGGCGCACGCGACGACGACGCCCCCCGCGCGGGCCTCGACGCGCTCCTGGCTTCTGGTGTGCGTCGTCGCTGCGCTGGCTGGCATCGGGCTCGGCGCGTGGCTGTCCACGTGGTGGGATCGTTGATTCACTTCTTCTTGGGGCGGCTCCGCCATGCGTTGTTGAACTCGGAGATGGTCTCGATGGTCCGCGGGTTCCAGACCATCTTGCGCAAGATCGGCGGAGCCACAGTAGGAATGTGCGCGCCCGACTCGAGCGCCTCGTTGACATCCATCATGTGGCGCATCGATCCGACGATGATCTTGGACGGCAAGCTCTCTCGGTCGAGGACGTCGCGTGTCGCCGCGATGATCGGCCGAACGTCGTAGCCCATGTCCCGGACGCGGCCGCTGAAGATGCTCACGTACGTCGCCCCCGCGAGGGCCGCCAGGTACGCCTGGTTCATGGCCATGAGGCACGTCACGTTCGTCTTGATCCCGCGCTTGACAAGCTGATGGAGAACGCGCAGGCCGGTCTCGCTGAATGGCACTTTGATCGTGATGCGCTGCGCGTCCCAAGCGTGATAGGCGAGCGACTCTTGGAGCATTTCGCTCTCGGTCTCCGTCGTGAGCTCGACCGATACGTCGCCGGAGCTCACGGCCAGAATCTCCCGGATGCGCTCGCCCAGGTCCGCGTCGGGCGCTTCGCGGGCGATGATAAGCGGGTTGGTCGTGACGCCGGAGAGCACGCCCCACGCGAACAAATCTTTGATTTCCTTCGGTTCCGAGCTGTCGATGAAAAGCCCCATTGGCGCACTCCTTAGACCTTCCAATAGCACGCGCGAAGGTCACGCGTGATGCAGGATCGCCCGCGAAACTTCGAGCAAGGTGGCCCCGTGTGCGTCCGGTCGGCACGCGCCCGGACCCTCGCGCAGCGGGCACAGCTCGCAGCGATTGGGCGCAAACACCAGCGCGGTCTTCAGCCCAGCCGCGCGCCCCGCTTCGACGTCACCGGATCCGTCGCCGATCATCCACGAGGCTGCCGGGTCACCGCCCAGCCGTCGCATGAGGGCAACGAGCAACCCCGGCTTCGGCTTTCGGCAGTCGCAGACGCGGATGAGCGCCGGGTCGCCGCCAGTGCCTCCCTCGGGGTGGTGGAGGCAAGCTTCCAGGCCGTCGACGCGCACTCCTTCCCGAGCAAGCCGTTCGAGCAGCGCGTCGTTGGTGCGAGCGACGGCCGCGGCGGACATCTGCCCCTTCGCAGGACCGGGCTGGTTAGTGGCGATGGCCAGCTTGTACCCCGCGGCTTGGAGCGCGCGCATCCCGTCGATTGCGCCGGACAGAAAGCGGAGTTGGGACGGATGGAACGCAACCGTGATTACTCCGGTCTCCTCGTCCCGGACGACGTCGATGATGGTGCCGTCGCGATCGAAGATCGCGACGGGCGTCACTTAACGCTCTCCCATTTCGTCGACGACCGCTGGAGCCGGGGGTGGCTGACGAGCAGGTGCCAGACGACGGCGCAGAACCCTTCCGTGTGCGGAGTGACCCGCTCGCTTGCCACCGTCGGAACCACGACGCAGGCGTCGGCCACCTGCCGCGTGAAGCCTCCGTCGCGACCGACGATGCCGAACACTTTCGCGCCGACCTCGCGGGCCAGCTCGAGCGAACGCACGAGGTTGACGCTCACGTTCTTCTCACGGTTTCCGCCGCCGACCGAGAAGACGAGGACCCCGTCGCCGGCTCGCAGTCGCGACACGCGAAGCCACTCGGAGAAGCAAGTGTCCCAGCCTTCGTCGTTCACCCGCGCGGTCAGCTCGCTCACGTTGTCGGTCGGCGCGTAGGCCTCGAAGCCGCAGAGCTTGCGGAAGTCGTTGACCGCGTGCCCAGCGTGTCCGGCGCTTCCGCCGACCCCCAGGATGAAGAGACGCCCGGTGGCGCGCACGCCGGCCAGCCCCTCCGCGAGGGCCTCGATGTTCTCGTCGTCGAGCTTGCGAATGATCTCGATGCTCTCGTCCAGGTACTTCCTCGTGAAGCTCTCCATCTGCCGCGCTGCCTCGCTCAAGACCGGTGGAAGTTCGCCATGATTCGCGCGCCGTCGAAGTCGAAACGGAAGCGCATCGGGCGGAGGCCGCGCGCCGAGAGAAC
>Ga0265313_10000036_pt1 | contig 124141 bp, 95 predicted proteins | sample 4123metaG_FD_203122 | JGI IMG/M metagenome (GOLD analysis project Ga0265313, IMG submission 203122) | Rhizosphere microbial communities from Carex aquatilis grown in University of Washington, Seatle, WA, United States - 4-1-23 metaG | ecosystem: Host-associated > Plants > Roots > Rhizosphere >... | reverse complement strand
TCGAGGGCTACCAAAAACTCATGGGCGGCTGGTTCCACGGCGACGCCCTCTTGAAGACGACCCAGACGTGGCTGGACGCCCATCGCGCCTACAACTTCTTCCTGCCGATGCTGCAGAGCGCGCACAATCACCCGAAGATCTTCGGGTCGTTGATCACCCTCGGCGAGCTCGCGGTCGGCGCCTGTCTGCTCGTCGGGTTGGCCTCTCGACTGGCCTCGTTCCTGGGCCTGGTGCTGCTCGGGTCGATCACGGCGGCGTCCGGCCAATCCTTGGCGCCCCCGGGAAACGCGCTCCTGATGGCGGCGATCATGTTCACATTTCTGATCGCACCGCCCGGACGGGTGATGGGCCTCGACGCGGCCCTCCGCGCGCGCCTGCCCCGCTGGATGGTATAGCGGCTTCGCCGCTCGCGGAAGGGGCTGCGCCCCTCTCGCGGGCCCTCCCCGCTCCACGTCGATGCCGGCGCGGCGAAGCCGCGCCTCCGGCGTGCTTGGACCAGCCCTCGTGTCGCCGGAAGGAACTTCGTTCATTCGTGGGATTTTCGATCGCGCTCGGGGACGGTTAACTCGCGGTGCGCCGAAGCGCGGTCTTGACGGGGGCGTGGGCGGCGTCTTATCCACGGGGGATGGCGTTGGGGCGTTCTGCGGGGGGAGCCTCGTCAAGGGGTGACCGTGGGTTTCGGGCGTTGGTTCGCGCCGGAGACTTGCGGGCCCTCCTCGCGCGGTACTCTGATCTGGCCCTGGCGGCGCTGGTCGTCTCGATCGTCGGGATGATGATCATTCCGCTGCCGACGGCGGTCCTCGATCTGCTCATCTGCCTGAACATCGCCGTCGCGGTGACGCTGCTGCTCATCTCCATTTACGTGAGCGACGTTCTGCGCATCGCCACGTTTCCGACGCTGCTGCTGCTCACCACGCTGTTTCGCTTGGCGCTGGAGATCTCGGCGACGCGCCTCATCCTGCTTCACGCCAACGCGGGCGAGGTGATCCATGCGTTCGGCGCCGTCGTCGTCGCCGGCAACCTGGTGGTCGGCGGCGTCATCTTCTTCATCTTGACCGTCGTCCAGTTCATCGTGATCTCGAAGGGCGCCGAGCGCGTCGCCGAGGTGGCTGCGCGCTTCACGCTGGACGCCATGCCCGGCAAACAGATGTCGATCGACGCCGAGCTACGCGGGGGCCACATCGAGCTTCGGGAGGCGCGCCGGCGACGCGCCACGCTGGCCCGCGAATCCCAGCTGTTCGGCGCCATGGACGGCGCCATGAAGTTCGTCAAGGGAGACGCGATCGCGGGGCTGATCATCCTCGCCGTCAACATCATCGGCGGCCTGATCATCGGCATCGTGCAGCGAGGCATGGACGCCGGGGCTGCCGCGCGCACGTTCACGGTGTTGACGATCGGCGAGGGGCTCGTGTCGCAGATCCCGGCGCTCGTGATCTCCACAGCGGCGGGGATCATCGTCACGCGCGTCGCCTCCGAGGAGGAGGGGGCTCACCTGGGGAAGGAGATCGCCGTCCAGATCATCGGGCAACCGAAGGCCATCGCCATAGCCGCCGGATTGCTGGCGGTGCTGGCGCTGGTCCCGGGCCTGCCGCTCGTCCCGTTCCTGGCGCTCGCGGCGTTGCTGGGATTCGCCGCCCGGGCCTTGCTGCGCCGGCAGCCCGGGCTGAACGCGCGAACGAAAAGCGGCGAGCCGACGGCTGCCAACTTGGTCGAGAGCGTCGGCGCGCCTGGCGAGGCGAGCGCCGCCGCGCTGCCGCCTCCTTTGCTTGCCGCGATCACCGTCGAGCTCGGCGCGGACCTCGGGGGCGCGCTTTGCCCGGGGGGCGATGTCGGCCCTTGCGCCGAGCGGCTCGTGGCCGCCGTCGGCCCCCGCCTGTTCGCCGAGCTCGGCGTCCCACTGCCCGTCCTCAGCGTGCGGCTCGGCGCGGCCGGAGCGCCGGCCACCGGTTACGTGCTCCGCCTGAACGAGGTGCCGCTCGCACGAGGGGACACGGCGCCGCGCCCCGCTGCGCTCGGACCGACGTTGCTCGACCCCGAAGAGGTGCTCGGAGCGCACGTCCTCGCCTTGATGCGGCGCTACGGGCACGAGTTCATCGGCATCGAGGAGACCCAAGCGTTGCTCGCGCGACTGGAGAAGACTCACCCCGCGCTGGTTCGCGAGGTGGTCCCCAAGCTCGTGAGCCCGGCTCTACTGGCCGACGTGCTCCGGCGGCTGGTCGAGGAGGGGGTGTCGCTGCGCAACCTCAAGGACGTGCTTGGCGCCCTGGCCCAGTGGGCCCCCGACGAGCGTGATCCCGTGACCTTGACGGAGCACGTGCGCGCCACCCTCCGCCGCGCCATCACCTACTGCCACGCCGACACCGACGGCGTGTTGCCGGTCTTCTTGCTCGACCCCGTGATCGAGGACGCCGTCCGCGACGCGATCCACAAGACGGCCAGGGGAAGTTACCTGGCGCTCGAGCCGCAGCTCTCCCGGGACATCGTCGAGGCGGTGGGACGGGCGGTCGCGCCGCCGGCGGGGTTGGCGCGGGCGCCCGTCATCTTGACCTCCGCCGACATCCGGCGTTACGTGCGCCGCCTGGTCGAGACCGAGCACCCGCACCTGGCCGTCCTCGCCTACCCCGAGCTCGCGCCCGAGGCCCGACTGGAGCAGCTCGGGCGGATCAGCGTGGCCTGACGCGCCCGGATCGCCTGCCGGCGCGGCTGAATCGGATTGCCAGGATCAGATTGCGACCGCGATGCGCCGGTAGCTCTCGTCGCGATCGGCGCGCAACGCCCGGATCGTCGCCTCGAAACGCGCCGTCACGCCCGGCCGGGCAAGCGCGGCGTGATTTCGCGCGGCGATGCCGTCCGAGACGCTGGCCGCCGCGGACCTCACGCGCTCGAGCGCGTCGGCGCGCACGAGCTGCAAGAGCGGGTCCGGCGACCGACGAAGAAACGACACCAGCTGCGCGGGTCCCGCGAACTCGCTGGCGCCCGCCGGGTGGAACGCCGCCATGACGAACGGCGGCGGCGCGTCGGCCGCCCGGCGCGCGCGATCGGCGCGACGCACACCCTCGGCGAACCTGTCGAAGGCGGCGCGACTGCCCGCAAACCGCGGAATGACGAGCAGCGCGACGGTGACCTCTGTCCTTCCCTCGCGGCCATCCGCGCCCGCCCACGCTTCCACGACGGGCAGGCAGTCCGCCGGGGTGGGCTCTGCCCCCGTGACCACGTGCCGCGCCACCGTCCCGGCGCGCAGCGACGACTCCGCCCACGGGCAAAGGTCGAACGCCAGGACGACCTCCGCGATGTAGCGATCGCAAAGCCGCAGCGCCTCGCGCCGGAGGGCGTCCTCGGGCCCGGCGCCGGTACCCCCGCTGTCGGCGGCGCCACCCGGAAAACCCGCCCCCCCACCCCGGCCGTCCGTCAGCCGTCGCCGCCTTCGACGAACGCGCCCATGCGGCGAAACTTCGCATAGCGTCCGTCGCGCAGCTTGTCCGGGGGCAAGAGCAACAGCTCGGCGAGATGCTTACGAATGGCGTCGCCCAGATTGCGCGCCGACTGCGCGTGATCGCGATGGGCGCCGCCTGGCGCCTCGGCGACGATCTCGTCGACGATCCCCAGCCGTTCGAGATCGGTGGCGGTCATCTTCATCGCCTCGGCGGCCTCCGGCTTCTTCGAGTCGTCTCGCCACAGAATCGACGCGCACCCTTCGGGAGAAATCACCGAATACGTGGCGTATTCGAGCATCAGGATCCTGTCGGCCACGCCGAGCGCCAGCGCCCCGCCCGACCCGCCTTCCCCGATCACCGCGCACACGATCGGCACCGGGAGTCCCGCCATCACCTCCAGGTTCTTGGCGATCGCCTCGGCCTGGCCACGCTCCTCGGCGTCGACGCCCGGATACGCGCCCTGGGTGTCGATGAGGCAGATGATCGGCCGCCGCATCCGCGCCGCCAGCTCCATCAGCCGCAGCGCCTTCCTGTAGCCTTCGGGCTTCGGCTGGCCAAAGTTGCGCAGCACCTTCTCTTTCGTGCTGCGACCTTTCTGCTGGCCGACCACCAAGACCGGCGTGCCCTCGAACAGGCCGAAGCCCGCGACGATCGCCGGATCTTCCGCGAAACGCCGGTCGCCGTGCAGCTCGATGAAGTCCTCGATCAGGAGCTCGATGTAGTCGAGCGTGTACGGCCGGTTGGGATGACGGGAGAGCTGAACCTTCTGCCACGCCGACAGGTCGGCGAAGATCTCGCGCTGGAGATCGCGGGCCCGCGACTCCAGCACGGCGATCTGGGGCTTCAGCTCCAGGCTGTCGTGACCCACCTTGATCAGATCGTCGATCTTCCGCTCGAGGTCGATTATGGGGCGCTCGAAGTCGAGCACCGCACCGGTCGAGGTTTCGCTTCGCTCCGTCCGCTTCGCCGCGTCTGCCATGTTCGGATCCGGACTGTTTTAGGTCCTCGGCCCGGCCAAATGCAATCCCCACCGCGTTTGCGCCCGTGGGTCGTGGCCCGCGGGGCTCAAGACCCTTGCTCCTCGCGCTGCCACCACGCGACGAGGGCATCCACCTGGGGTAACTCGCCCACGCGCCAGGACGCCGGCTGCTTTCGGAAGAAGGTGCGCTGGCGGCGCGCGTACGCGGCGGTCGCGACCTTGGCCGCCGCCACCGCACCCGCGAGCGTCAGTCGCCCCTCCAGGAATTCGCCGATCTGCTTGTAGCCGAGCGCCTGCAGCGCCCGAACCTCGGGCCCGAAGGTGCCGCGCATGCGGCGCGTCTCGTCGACCAGACCGGCCGCCATCATGCCGTCAAACCGGCGGCCGATGGCCTCGCGAAGGCGCTCGAGAGGGGGCTCGAGGACCAGGGTCGCGCACAAGAGCTCCGCGGCGGGCGCGGCCCTACGGCGCAGGACGCTGATGGGCTCGCCCGTCTGCTCGAAGATCTCGAGCGCGCGGCTTACGCGAACGAGATCGCGGGGGTCGACGCGGGCCGCCGCCTCGGGATCGATCGCCGCCAGACGCGCGTGCAGGGCGGCCGAGCCGTGGCGGCCCGCCTCGTCCCGGTGGCGTCGTCGGATGGCCTCGTCGGGCGGCGGCGCCTCGAACAAGCCGCCCAGCAGCGCCCGCAGATAGAGTCCCGTGCCGCCGACGATCACGGGTACGCGGCCACGCGCGACGATGCTGCCGATGGCGGTTCGCGCCAGCTCGGCCCAGCGCGCGGCGTGAAAGGCCTGGTTCGGCGCCACCACGTCGATGAGATGGTGGGGGACGAGACGCTGCTCCGCGGCGGTCGGTTTCCCGCTGCCGATGTCCATCCCGGAGTACACCATCAGGGAGTCGCAGGAGACGATCTCGATGGGAACGTGGGCGGCGAGCGCGAGCGCGAGCGCGCTCTTCCCCGACGCCGTCGGTCCGACCAGCGCCATCACGCGGGCTGGGACCTTGCCGTCACGATCGGCCAAAGCGCCGTTCGATCTCCGCGAGAGGCAAGCGCAACAAGACCGGCCTGCCGTGGGGGCAGTGGGTTCGCAGGTCGACCCGGTCGAGGTCGGCCAACAACGCCAGCGCCTGCGGGCGGGCCAGCACGTCGCCCGCGCGAACAACGCTGTGACAGGCCATCGTGGCGAGGATGTTCTCGAAGCGCTCGACGGGGGCCGGCACGAATGACGACGTCGTCTCCCCTTCCGCCAGGCGTCCCAGCACCTCCGCCAGCAGGGGGTTCGGGTCCGCATCCTTCAGCAGCTCCGGGACCGCCCGCAACAAGACGGTGCGCTCCCCGGTGCGCTCGACCTCGAACCCCAACCCAGGCAAGGCGGGGTCCTCGGCGGCGGCGGCCGTCGCGGCGTCGGCGAGCTCGATGGGGATCGGAAACAGCAACCGCTGACGACGTAGCTCGCGGCGGCCGTGCGCGGAGCGCAGCCGCTCGAAGGCCACCCGCTCGTGGGCGGCGTGTTGATCGACGAGCACCAGCTCTCCGCTCGATTCGCACACGAGGTAGGTGCGATCGAGCTGGCCGATGTACGAAAGCGTCTGAAAATACGGGGTCGAGGCGCCCTCGGGCATCGCCGCGTCGGCCAACCCCGGTGGGGCCCCCGCCAGGCCAGCTGAGAACCCGAGGCCGAGCGCGTGCGCTGGCTCTCGCTCGCGGGCCTGGCCGCCGAGGCCGGCCGCCGCGGGCGCGTCGAGCCCGCTGTCGGCGGCCCGCGCGAAGGCGGCGTGGGACAGGCGCTCGCCGTAGCCGGTGGTGCGCGCCAGGTGAAGCTGTCCTCCCCCACGCGGGCCATCGGAGGTCGCCGCTTCGGCCCCGGCGTGTGCCGCCGGCGGCAACGTATGGACACGGATCGCGCCGCGCGGGGCAGGCAACCACGGCGCCCGCGCCACGGCCGCGCCGACGACGTGGCGCACGGCCGCGTACACCTCCGCCGCGCGCGCGAAGCGGACCTCCAACTTTTGCGGGTGAACGTTGACGTCCAGGTCGTGACCCGGCACGCCCAGGAACAACGCCGCGAGCGGGTACCGGCCCCGCTCCAGCAGCTCGCCGTAGCCGAGCGCCAGGGCGTGCAACAGTGACCGGTCACGCACGAAACGCCGCCCAACGAACAGGAACGTCGAGCGCGCGGTGCTGCCCGCCTCCTCGGGTCCAGCCAGAAATGCCAGCACGTCGTGGCCGCCCTCCTGGCCGCGCGCTTCGTGCAGCGCGCCCGCGCCCCGGCGAGCCAACGCCGCCCGCACGCGCTCGGCCAGATCGCGGTGAACCGGCAGGTCCAGCACGGTCCGACCGGCCGCCCGCAAGCGGAAGTGCACCTCGGGGTGCGCGAGCGCCAGCCGCAGCACCGCCTCGTTCACGTTCGCCGACTCGGTCGCCTCGGTCTTCTGAAATTTGAGGCGCGCGGGCGTGTTGAAGAACAGCTCCCGAACCTCGACGTGGGTCCCCTCCGGCATGCCGACCTCCCGGGCGTCGACCTCGGCCCCCGCCTCGACGGTCAGGCGGAAGCCGGCGGCGGCGCGCGGCAGCTTCGTCGACAGGACGAGACGCGAGACCGCGGCGATGGAGGGCAAGGCCTCGCCCCGAAACCCGAAGCTGGTCAAACCCCAGAGATCGTCCGCGCTGCGAATCTTCGAGGTCGCGTGACGCCGCAGCGCCAGGCGCGCCTCCTCGGGCGTCATGCCGCCACCATCGTCGGCGACCCGGATCAGCCTGCGGCCTCCCGCCTCGATATCGATCTCGATGCGCCGGGCGCCGGCGTCGATGGCGTTCTCCGCCAGCTCCTTGACGACCGACGCCGCCCTCTCCACCACCTCGCCGGCGGCGATCTGATCGGCCAATGCCGGCGGCAAGACCGCGATGCGCGGACCGTCATTGGTCTCGGTCATTGGGAGAAGGGCGCGCCGGGGCCGGCCCCGGTCCAGATGAGCTGGCGCGCGCGTTTGTGTTCGCGGGAACAGGGGGCCATGCTCGCGAATCTAACAAAGTCTCCCCTCACGGGTCGGGCGGGCTGGGAAGAGGCCGACCGTCCACCTACGCGGCCCCGGACAGCGTGTCTGTTCGTTGCGGCGCAGTTGTCTTTTTTAATTGACACAGCGGAAGTGCGTCCACTATGGTGGACGCCAGAGAGGAGCCCGATGAAACGAAAGAGCTTGGTCTTCCTGATTTCAATGACTGTTTTCCCGCTCGTGGGGTGCCGAGACCACAACGAGACCATCGTGGTTGACGCCGCCGCGAGCGACGCGAAGCCTGACGTCCAAAATACTGGAGGAGCGGGCGGGGGCGGCGGAGCGGCCGCCGGCGGGCAAGCCGGAACCGGTGCGGGAGGTGCCGCGGGACAGGCGGGCGGTGGCACCACAGGCGCCGCGGGCGGGGTCGGCGGCGGTGCCGCCGGCGCGGCGGGGCAGGCGGGCGGTGGCACCACAGGCGCCGCGGGCGGGGTGGGCGGCGGTACCGCCGGCGCGGCGGGGGCGACCGGCGCAGGCGGCGCGGCTCTCGGGGGCGCGGGAGGCACCAAATGATTTCTTCGTCACACGATACTGGAGGACATTCCGTGGCTGATATCTCCGGCAAGCTGACCGTGGCCGCCCTCGGGCTTGTTCTGACGATAGCAGGCTCGCCGGCCGCGTGGGCGCAGCAACCCGCGCTCCCGGCGACACCCGAGGGTGCCGCGCCCGCGACCAGCGCGGCGAGCGGCGACGCAGACCAACCGACGGCGGCGCCGCCTGCCCCCGACCTGTCCGCCCGCGTGGGAGAGGCCGAGCAGACCGCCCGGATCGCCGTCCGGCGCGTGGAGATTCTGGAGGAGCAAATCGCCGCCAAGGCCCAGGAGAAGGAAGCGGCGGCCAAGGACGCGGCGACCGTCACGGCGGGCGAGAAGGGCTTCGGGCTTCGCAGCGGCGACGGGGCGTTCGTGTTGAAGTTTCACGGGCTGCTGCAGGCGGACACGCGCTGGTTCTTGAACGATGGTGCGTTGTCCGACAAGTCCGACACGTTTCTGATCCGGCGCATGCGGCCGGGGATCGACGGTACGCTCTTCGGCTTGGTGGACTTCAAGTTCTCGCCCGACTTCGCGGGCAGCACGGCCGCCGTGTTCGACGCCTACGTGGACGCGCATCCATTCGCCTGGCTTCGCCTGCGGGGAGGCAAGTTCAAGGCCCCGCTCGGGCTCGAACGGTTGCAGCAGGACGCGGATCTCGTCTTCATCGAGAGGGCCCTGACCCAGAACCTGACCCCGCAACGGGACGTCGGCGCGGCCCTGGGCGGCGAGATCGCCAACGCCGTCGTCACCTACTCGCTCGGCGTCTACAACGGCGCGGCGGACGGGACGAACCCCGATCTCGACACCAACCACGCCAAGGATTTCGTGGGGCGCTTGCTGATTCAACCGTTCAAGGTCGAGGGGCTGGAAGGCTTCGGCAGCCTCGGCGTTCACTTCGCGGCGAGCACCGGGAATCGCTTCGGCACCCCCACCAACACCCTGTTGCCCTCGTTCAAGAGCGGCGGTCAAAACACGTTCTTCTCCTACCTGGCGCCGGCCGCGAGCGCCGACCCCACCGGCTCCGGCACCCCGTTCGCTCACCTGCGGCAGTCGCGCATCAACCCTGGACTGTTCTACTACTTCGGTCCTTTCGGCGTCCTCGGCGAGTACGTCTGGTCGAAGCAAGAGGTGCAAAAGGGCAACACCACCGCAAACCTGACCCAGCAAGCCGGACACGCCACGGCTTCCTTCGTGATCGGCGGCAAGGCCGGGTACGACGGCGCGACGCCCACGAATCGCCTCGATCTGGCGAAGGGGACCTGGGGCGCGCTGGAGATCGGGATCCGCTGGAACTACTTGAAGCTCGACAACGCCACCTTCGACCCGACGGGGGCGGTGTTCGCGGACAACAAGAAGGTCGCAACGAAGGCGCAGGGACTGGCGGGCGCGCTCACCTACGTCCCCAGCCGAACCGTGCGGTTCGCCGTGAACTTCGAGCAGACCAGGTTCACCGGCGGGTCGTCGGTCTCGACCAGCACCGTCGATCCAACGACCAACGTGAAGACGACCACCACGACCGTCGTCGATCGCAAGACCGAGAATGCGCTGTTCGGACGCATGCAAGTCAACTTCTAGCCTTGGGAAGCAGGTTCATCATGACATTGCCATTTCGACGACTGATTCCGCTGTTCGCGGGGTTCGCCGCGCTGCTGGGCGCCGGGGCCGCCCAGGCCCAGGTCAAGCTGCTCAACGTCTCGTACGATCCCACCCGCGAGCTCTACCAGGACGTCAACAAGGCGTTCGGCGAGAAGTGGAAGCAGCAGACGGGACAGACGCTGGAGGTCAGCCAGTCGCATGGGGGCTCGGGGAAGCAGGCACGCGCCGTCATCGACGGGCTCGAGGCCGACGTGGTGACGCTCGGGCTCGCCTACGACATCGACGCCATCGCCGAAAAATCGAAGCGGATCGCCCCCGACTGGGCGACGAAGCTGCCCAACCGGTCGACGCCGTTCACGTCGACCGTGGTGTTCGTGGTGCGCAAGGGCAACCCGCGCCAGATCCGCGACTGGGACGACCTTGTCAAGCCCGGGACGATCGTCGTGACTCCGAACCCGAAGACCTCGGGCGGGGGGCGCTGGGCCTACCTGGCAGCCTGGGGCTGGGCCCAGCAAAAGCTCGGGGATGCCGCGAAGGCGAGGGACTACGTCGCCAAGCTGTACAAGAACGTGCCTGTGCTGGACTCGGGCGCGCGCGGTTCGACCGTGACGTTCGCCCAGCGCGCCATCGGGCACGTCCTGCTCGCGTGGGAGAACGAGGCGGTCCTATTGGTGAAGGAGATGGGCAAGGACAAGTTCGACATCGTCTACCCCCCGGTCAGCATCCTGGCCGAGCCGCCTGTGGCGGTGGTCGACAAGAACGTCGACAAGCACAAGACGCGCGCCGCCGCCGAGGCCTACCTGAAGTTCCTGTACACCGACGAGGGGCAGGAGATCGGGGCGCGCCACTACTACCGGCCCACGAACCCGGCGATCCTCGCGCGCAACGCCGCCCAGTTCCCGAAGCTGAAGCTGTTCTCGGTCGATGACACCTTCGGCGGCTGGCAAGCGGCCACCAAGGTGCACTTCGCCGACGGCGGCCTGTTCGACCAGATCTACAAGCCCGGCTCGTAGATGGCGGCGGCGACGGCGGAGTCGGCGCTCGCGTCGAGACGGACCACGAACCGGGTGAGACGCGCGGGCGTGCTCCCCGGATTCGGCCTGTCACTCGGGTACACGGTCGCGTATCTGTCGCTCATCGTGCTGATTCCGCTCGGCGCCCTGGTGGTCAAGAGCGCCAGCCTCAGCTGGAGCGAGTTCGTCGCCGCGGTGGCCTCGCCGCGGGCGCTGGCGGCGTATCGTCTGACCTTCGGCGCGGCGTTCGTGGCGGGCCTGGTGAACGCCGTGTTCGGGATCATCGTGGCGTGGGTGCTGGTCCGCTACCGGTTTCCGGGTCGCGCCATCTTCGACGCGCTGGTCGATCTCCCGTTCGCCCTGCCCACGGCCGTCGCGGGGATCGCGCTCACGGCGCTCTACTCCGACAATGGCTGGCTCGGGCAGTACCTGGCGCGGTTCGACATCCACGTCGCGTACTCGCCGACGGGCATCAGCCTCGCCATGCTGTTCGTTGGCTTGCCGTTCGTCGTGCGGACGGTCGAGCCCATCCTGCTCGATCTCGATCCGCAACTCGAGGAGGCGGCGGCCACGCTGGGGGCGAACCGCCGGCAGACGATGTGGAGGGTCATCCTGCCGGTGCTGGCGCCGCCCGCGCTCACCGGCTTCGCGCTGGCCTTCGCGCGTGGGCTCGGCGAGTACGGGTCCATCGTCTTCATCTCGGGGAACATGCCCATGCGCACGGAGATCGTCCCTCTGCTGATCGTGACGAAGCTGGAGCAGTACGACTACGCGGGGGCGACGGCCATCGCGCTGGTGATGCTGATCGCGTCGTTCGCGCTGCTCCTCGTCATCAACGCCCTGCAGGCGATGATGACCAGCAGAGGAGGGCGCTAGACTTGGCCGGCGGACCACCGCCGCGGGTGGTCCGCGATCCGCGCCCGCCGCTCAGCCGCGCGGGCGCGGACAGCCCCACCACGCGCGTGATCCTGACGCTGCTCGCCTGCGGCTTCCTGGGGCTGTTCGTGGCGCTGCCCATCATCTCGGTCTTCACCGAGGCCCTGCGAAACGGGATCGGCCCCTACCTGGAGGCGATCACGCAGGCGGACAGCCGCGCGGCGCTGCGGCTGACGCTGCTGACTGCGGCCGTGTCCGTTCCGTTGAACCTGGTGTTCGGCGTCGCCGCGGCCTGGCTGATCGCGCGCTACAAGTTCCCCGGCAAGGCTGCCCTGACGACCCTGATAGATCTGCCGTTCAGCGTCTCCCCCGTCATCTCGGGCCTGGTGTTCGTGCTCCTGCTTGGTGCGAGGGGCTTGCTCGGCCCCTGGCTCGAGGCGCGGGACATTCACATCATCTTTGCGGTGCCCGGGATCATCCTGGCCACCACGTTCGTGACGTTCCCGTTCGTGGCGCGCGAGGTGCTGCCCGTCATGCAGGAGGTCGGCACCGACGAGGAAGAGGCCGCCCTGACGCTCGGCGCGAGCGGCTGGCAGATCCTGTTTCACGTGACGCTGCCGAAGATTCGCTGGGGCCTCCTCTATGGCGTGGTGCTGTGCAACGCCCGCGCGATGGGCGAGTTCGGGGCGGTCTCGGTGGTCTCCGGTCACATCCGCGGGCTGACGAACACCCTGCCCCTGCACGTCGAGATCCTCTACAACGAGTACAACATGGTGGCTGCGTTCGCGGTCGCCTCGATCCTCACCCTCCTGGCCCTAGCCACCCTCGCCGCCAAGAAGCTCGTCGAATCCCGCCAAGCCGCCTCCCTGACCCACCGGTAGGCCCTCCACCGGCAGGCACCCCGCCGGCAGGCCTCCACCGGCAGGCACCCCGCCGGCAGGCGATTTCGTCACTCCCGGTCCCACTCCCGGTCCCACTCGATCCACCCCCGGTCCCACTCAGCCCACGTTACGCGCGAGCCGGGCCCTGGGTCTGCAACTGGCGACGTGGGTCGCGCGTGCCTTTTTGCGGCGCGTAGCCTGCAATCGACATCAACCCCAGGCTACGCGCCGCAAAAAGGTTCAAGCGGCCCGCGGGCGCCCACACGAGAGGCGACGTCGGCGCCGCGCGAAGGGCTAGGCCCATGGTCAAGGTCGCCTTCACGCCGCCTTCACGCCGCCTTCACGCCGCCTTCATGCCGCCTTCACGCCGCCTTCACGCCGCCGACGCGCCTCGGCGCACGCGATCCACGTTACGCGCGAATCGCGTCTCGCGTCTGCAACGGGCGCCGTGGTCGCGCGTGCCTTTTTGCGGCGCGTAGCCTGCAATCGACATCAACCCCAGGCTACGCGCCGCAAAAAGGTTCAAGCGGCCCGCGGCGCCCACACGAGAAGCGACGTCGGCGCCGCGCGAAGCTCGGGTCGCCTTCACTCGGGTCGCGCGAAGCTCGGGTCGCGCGAAGGAAGCTCGGGTCGCCTTCGCTCGGTCAGCGGCGGTAGACGATGACGTTGTGGTACCGCGCCTCGGGCGCCGCCGGATTCTCGTAGACGTGCGGCTGGTCGGCCGGGAAGACCAGCGAGTCGCCGATTCCCAGCACATAGCTCTCGGGGCCCACCGTCATTCGCAGCGAGCCCGCGAGCACCACGATCAGCTCGCGCGTACCGGCGCCGTGCGCATCGGCCGCGTGGCTGCTGTGCCCCGCCAGGCGAAGCTCGTAGACCTCAACGCCTGGTCCGGCGCCCGCGCGCGCGAGCGGCCGGCTTTCGAACTTCCCGTCGGGGGAACGCAGGGTGTCGCTCTCGCTGCGCCGCAACAGCGACGCCGCGTCCCGCGCGTGGCCCATCAACTCGGAAAACGGGATGCCCAACCCGACCGCCACCTTCCACAGCACGTTCAGCGACGGGTTGGTCTTGCAGGTCTCGATCTGCGACAGCGCGGCACGGCTGACGCCCGAGGACCGGGCCAGATCATCGAGCGAGAGCCCGAGCACCCGGCGGCGCTCCTTCAGGTTCTCGGAAATGCGCTTGCCCATCTCCGCGGCGCCGGCCTCATCGCCGGGGGCTGAAGTGGGTCGACGGGGACGGGACACCGTAGGAGACGAAGCAGGAGCGCGCGCCATGACAGACGAGACAGTACCACGCCTGGTTGGAGACGAAAGGCTGCCGCGACGAACCAGTAGACACTTGTCTTTTTTAGTTGACACCGCCTGGCCGCCGCGGTATTGAAGGGACAGCGACCGAATGGGAGGAGTCGCCGTCGGGAGGACGAAGGGTCTGGGGGCACACGGGCGGAGGCGGGGGGAACCGGGAGCGAGGGTCGCGCCAGGGGCGGCGCGGCCTCGCTCCCGGCACTGGGGCCCGTTCAGCTTCGGCCGAGGGCCCGCAAGAGCTGCGCGCGCGCTGTGAACAGCTGATAGTCCGCCTGCACCCGCTGCACGGAGGCCGCGGTGTGGGCGAGCTGGGCGTCGCCGAGCTCGATGATGCTGCCCACCCCCGCCTGATAGCGGCCCTCCGCCAGGCGGAGCCGGTCACGCGTGTTCGCCACCGCGTCCTCAGACGCCGCGATCAGCGCCTTCGCCGCCCGCACCCCCAGGCGCGCCTGTTCGACATCGAGGCGCACCTGCTGACGCTGCCCATCGAGCTGCGCGCGCACCCCGAGGAGCTGCGCCTCCGCCTGCCTGACCTGCGCCACGATGCCGCCGCCAGCGAAGAGCGGGACCGACAGCGTGAGCGCGCCGCTCCAGTTCCACACCAGTTGGTCCAGGCTCTTGCCGTTGTCGGTGAGGCCGGTGGAGAAACCGAGCGCGGGAAAGTGCGCGTCGCGTGACGACTTCAGGCTGAGCTCGCGCCCGGTCACCAGCAAGCGCAGGTTCGCGATCTCGGGCCGCGCCCGGACCGCCTCGTCGACGAGCGATGTCACCTCGGCGTCCTCGCCGTCCACGCCACCGAGCTCGTCGTCCGACAGCTCGTACGCGACGGAGCGCTCGACCCCGATCGCCAGGTTCAGCTGCGCCCGCGACACGTCGTAGGTGTTCTCGGCGTTGATGAGCTGCACCTGGGCGTTGGCGCGGTCCGCGCGCGCCTGGCTGACGTCGATCTCGGGGCGGCTGCCGAGCTGCACGAACCCCTCGATCTGGGCCAGGTGCTTCTCCTGATTCGCCAGCGTCGCCTTCGCCACCCCGACCATGTCCCGCGCCGCGCGCGCGGTGAAGAACGCGACGCGCACGTTGTACGCGACCAGCATCTCCGTCGTGTGCAGGCTCTCCTCCTGGGCGTCAGCGTTCACCTTCGACGCGCGCCACTGGTTCAGCGTCTCGCCGAAGTCCCAGATCAGCTGTGACGCCGTCACGCCGAAGCGAAAGAACGGATACGTCTGGAACGACGTGATCGTCTCGGCGGCCGTCTGGGTCGGCAGCGTGCCCGCGGGGGCCACGAAGTTCGCGGTCGCCCGGGAATAGGTCCCCGAGCCGGCGACCTGCGGCAAGAGTGGCGCCCGCGCCACGTCCGCCTGGGCGGCGGCGACCAGGCGCGCGCTCTGCGCCTGGCGCAGCGTGGGCTGCTCCACCCGCGCGATGCGCAGCGCCTCCGCGAGCGTCAACGCAGGCGGCGGCGCGTCGGCCGCGCGCGCGCGCAGCCCTCCGCCCGCGACACCGAGCAACAAGATCGCCAGCGCGCTTACCCGCGGCGCCGTGTCGCCCGCAACCGCCGTCATCGCCGTCATCGCGCGATCATTCGAAGCGGAGCGCATCGATGGGATCCAACCGCGACGCCTTCTGCGCCGGATAAAGCCCGAACACCACCCCGACCAACGCGCTGAACCCCACCGAGATCACGACGATGTCGGGCCGAATCAACATCGGCCAGCCGAACCGCGACGCGAGCTGCCCCGCCGAGAACACCCCGATCCCCACTCCGACGATGCCCCCGGCGACGGCCAGCGTCAGCGCCTCGACCAGGAACTGAAGCATGATGTTCAGCGGCGTCGCGCCCACGGCCATGCGCACACCGATCTCGCGGGTCCGCTCCGTCACGCTGACCAACATGATGTTCATGATGCCGATGCCGCCCACCAGCAAGGATACGGCCGCGATGCTGGCCAGCAACGTCGTCAACGTGCGCGTCCCTTCCTGTTGCGCGTTCGCCATCTCGGTCAAGTTGCGCACGCTGAAGTCGTCGTCCGTCCCCGCGGCGATGCGATGCCGGTCACGCAGCAGCGCCGAGATCTGCTCCTCGGCGCGCGCCGTCGCGTCGGTCGAGGTCGCGCCGATGAAGATCGTCCCCGACAGAAACTTCTGCAGACCCCCCTGGATCTTCGACTGGAAGGTGGTCTGCGGCACGAAGACGCCGTCGTCGTAGTCCTGACCCATCGGGGATTGCCCCTTCTTCTGCAGCACCCCGATCACCTCGAACGGGATGTTCTTGATGCGCACGATCTGCCCCACGGCGTCCGCCGACGGTCCGAACAGCTTGTCCACCACCGTCTGCCCCATCAACACCACCTTCGCCGACGTCTCGACGTCGGAGTCCAAGAGCGGCCGGCCGCTCGACACCCTCCAGTTCCGAATCAGAAAGTATTCGGGCGACGTCCCGATCGTCGACGTGCTCCAGTTCTGATCCTCGCTCATCAGCTGGGTGTTGGACCGCAGCTGCGCGGCGGCATACCGTACCGACGACACCTCCGAGCGGATGGCGCGCAGATCGTCCCAGGTCAGCGTCGGCATCGACCCGAAGCCGCCCCGCGCGCCGCTCGCGTTGGTGCTCCCCGGCATGACGATAAGCAGGTTGGAACCCATCGACGCAAAGGACTCCTCGACGCGTGCCTTTGCGCCCTCGCCGATCGCGACCATGGCGATCACCGCACCGACGCCGATGATGATGCCGAGAACCGTCAAGAACGAACGCATCTTGTTGCGCAGCAGCGCCCGTAAGGCGACCCGCAAGGTCTCGAACGGGTTCACGACGGCCGCTCCTCGCCTGCCACCGTCCCCGACGCCAGATCCTGGGCGGCGTCGCGGGCCGTCTGCCGGGTGTCGCTCTTCACCCGGCCGTCGCGCATCACCACCACGCGCGACGCATACGCGGCGATGTCCGGCTCGTGCGTCACGAGCAGGACGGTGATCCCCGCCGCGCCCAGCTCCTGGAACAGCGCCAGGATCTCGACGCTCGTCCGCGAATCCAGGTTGCCCGTCGGCTCGTCGGCCAGGATCAAGCGCGGCTCGGCGACCAAGGCACGGGCGATCGCAACCCGCTGCTGCTGCCCGCCCGACATCTGATTGGGATGATGCCCCATCCGCTCTCCGAGGCCAACGCGCGCGAGCGCCTTCGCCGCCCGGCGGTGGCGCTCGCGCCCAGGCGTCCCCGCGTAGACCAGCGGCAGCTCGACGTTCTCGAGCGCGCTCGTCCGCGACAGCAGGTTGAAGCTCTGGAACACGAACCCGAGCGTCCGGTTGCGCACGTGGGCGAGCTCGGCCCGATCGAGGCGCGACACCTCCTGCCCGTCCAGGTGGTACGCGCCGCTCGTAGGGCGATCCAGGCAGCCGATGATGTTCATGAGCGTGGATTTTCCGGACCCGGAGGAGCCCATGACCGCCACGAAGTCGCGCGCCTCGACGACGAACGAGACCTCCCGCAGCGCGTGCACCTCCACGTCTCCCATTCGGTACACCTTCGAAACCACTCGCAGATCGATGAGGCTCATGTCGTGGCGTCAGAATAGGCGACGCATCCCGCCCGGCGGGCCGGCGGCGCCGGCCCCCACCCCGCCCGCTTGCCCGCTCGTCGAGGCGTCGACCACCACGACGTCACCCGCCTGGAGGGCGCTCTCCACGACCTCGGTCAGCGAGCCATCGCTGATCCCAGTACGTACCGGCAAGGACTCGAGGCGGCCCGCGCGACTGACCCAGACGGTGCGCTTGTCGTTGTTGCCGTCGTCGCCCCGCCCCTGACCAGGCACGCGCCCCGCCCCGCCGCCCCCCGCTGCACGCGGGGGGGCCCCGCCGCCCGGCGGTCCGGCGGCGGGCGCGCCTGGAATGCTGGCCCCGCCCGGCGGTCGAGACGCTCGCGCCGCCCCGGGGCCGTCCTTCAGGCCGGCGGGCGGGGTCTGCCCCAGCGCCACGAAGATCTCCGCCGCAGGCCGAAACCGCAGCGCGGCGTTTGGCACGCGCAGGGCATCGTCCTTCTCTGCCCAGATGAACGTGACGTTCGCCGTCATCCCCGGCCTCAGCTTCAGCTGGTCGTTGTCGACGTCGATGACCGCGTCGTAGGTCACGACGTTCTGGACCGTCGTCGCGGCGTTTCGAATTTGTCGCACCTTCCCCCGAAACTTCTCCCCCGGGTAGGCGTCGACCGTGAACGTGGCGGACATCGACGGACGCAGCTTGCCGATGTCCGCCTCCGCCACCGAGGTGTCCACCTGCATCTTGCTCAGATCCTGCGCGATCACGAACAGCGTGGGCGCCGACAACGATGCCGCGACGGTCTGACCGACGTCGACGCTGCGGGAGATCACCACGCCGTCGGTCGGCGACACGATGCGCGTGTACTGCAGGTTGACCTCGGCCTGTTGCAAGGACGCCTTCGCCTGCGCGATCGCCCCCTTGGCCATCGCCACCTGTGCGTTCGCCACGTCCAGGTTGGCCTCGGCGGTGTCGAAGTCGGCCTGCGCGATCAGCTTCTTGTCGAGCAGCCCCTTCGAGCGATCGAACTGCCGCCTGGCGTCCCGCGCCTGAGCCTCTGACTTCGCCATGCTCCCCACGGCGGCCACGTAGTTGGCGCGCGCCTGATCGACCGACGCCTGAAACAGCTGCGCGTCGATCCGGGCAATGAGCTGCCCGGCCTTCACGGGCGAGTTGAAGTCGACGAAGAGCTTCTGGATGCGCCCCGAGACCTGGCTGCCGACCTGCACGGTCACCAGCGCCGACAGCGTTCCCGTGGCGGTCACCCGCGAGATGATGCGCCCGCGATCGACCTTCGCGGTCTCGAGCTCCACCGCCGGCTTGGCGTGGTCCTTCCGCCACTTCAGTCCAGCGAACACGCCAGCGCCCACTGCCCCAACACCCACGAGGGCGATGACAACGCTACGAGCTCGAATGGCCATGTCCCGGAAGTCCGCGCGGAAGAATGCGACGTTTCGTCCCCCGGTCAAGCGCAAGTCGCGGGCGACCGGCCGGCCACCCCAGTCAGCGGTTCGCGGGCTCTGTCGAGGCGCTCACCCCCGCCCCGCGCCAGCGGAACGACATCGAAGTGCTTGACAGCTTGGTGCGTCCTACGCATCATCACGCACCTTTTCGAGAATGCAGGGGCGCCCGTAGCTCAACTGGATAGAGCATCGGCCTTCGAAGCCGAGGGTTAGGTGTTCGACTCACCTCGGGCGCACGGTGAGGGAGACGCAAGACGAACGAGACACGCACAAGACAAGATCACGCAACCCGGGCGCATAGCTCAACTGGTAGAGCAGCGGACTCTTAATCCGTTTGTTGAAAGTTCGATTCTTTCTGCGCCCACAACTTCGCTCGGCCCGTCGTGGAACGGCCGCGCCTCCCGGATGGCTGCCCCTCCGCCGCATCCCTGAAAGCGCCGTTCCAGAAAACCCCGCCCCGAAACTCCCCGGCGCGGGGCGAAATGCCCCGGCGCAACAGCGCGCCACCAAAGGAGGTTCGCGGGTATTTGGGCTCTATGCAGCTGGCATCACACGTGCTAAGTCAGGGCACCACGAGTCCGATACGGGGCAATTTGCCTGGGCGCCCGGTGACCATTTCTCAGGCAAATTCAAACAGCCCCTGATCGTTTCCCGGACACACGCAAGGAGGAGGAACGGATGACCATCCTGAAGATGCTGGCCGACGCGTTTCACGAGGGGGGATGGGGGATGTGGCCCATTTTGTTCATTCTGATGTTGACGGTCTCGATCGTCATCGAACGCGCGGTGTATCTCCGCCGCGCGGTCATCGACAAGGAGAAGCTCGTGGGGCTGCTCCGCTCGCAGATCTCAGCGGGCAACATCCAGGGCGCGATCAAGGTGTGCGCGGGCAACTCCACGCCGCTCACCCGCATCGTCCAGTCGGGCCTGATGCGGGCCAACCGCACCGATGAGGAGATCAACGCGGCCATGGAGGAATCGGGCCTGCGCGAGCTGCCCTCCCTCGAGAAGCGGACCAGCTACCTCGCGATGCTCGGCAACCTGGCGACGCTCGCCGGCTTGCTCGGCACCATCACCGGTCTCATCAAGTCGTTCGCCGGCGTCGCGGGCGTCGACCCGTCCCAGAAGGCGACGTTGCTCTCGAAGGGCATCTCCGAGGCGATGAACTGCACCGCGTTCGGCCTCCTCACCGGCATCATCGGCCTCGCGACCTTCGCGTGGCTGAACGGCAAGACGCAGAACGCCCTCGACGACATCGCCGAGGTCAAGAAGAACGTGGCGAACATGTTGTTCCAGGCGAAGGCCGCCCTGCACGGGTAACCCGCCACCCTCGAAACAAAGCAACCTTTTCCCGATACCAAGATAACAAGGAGACAATCATGTTTCTGATGGAGCACTTTCAAGAGGGTGGCTGGGGTATGTACCCCATTTTGTTGTTGTTCGGATTGGTCGTGTTCTTCACGTTCGACCGCTTCCTGTACATCTCGAAGTCGAAGGTCGACACCGACAAGCTGATGTCGCTTTTGAAGTCGCAGATCGTCTCGGGCAACATCCAGGGCGCGATCGCCACGTGTCAGTCCAGCCCGTCGCCGGTCACCCGCATCGTCGCCGCCGGCCTTCGCCGCGCCGGTGGCACCGACCACGACGTGCAGCAGGGCATGGACGAGGAGGCCCTCCGCGAGCTGCCGAAGATCGAGAAGCGCACCGGCTACCTGGCCATGCTCGGCAACCTGGCGACGCTCGCCGGCTTGCTCGGCACCATCACCGGTCTCATCAAGTCGTTCGCCGGCGTCGCGGGCGTCGACCCCTCGATGAAGGCGACCATGCTCTCGAAGGGTATCTCCGAGGCCATGAACTGCACCGCGTTCGGTCTGGGCACCGGTATCTTGGGTCTGGCCACCTTCGCGTGGCTGAACGGCATGACCCAGGGCATCCTCGACGGCATCAACCAGGTGACGGTCGAGACCCTGAACCTGGTCGTCGCAGGCCAGCAGCAGGGCGGCGGACACGGGCAGCAGGGGCAGTACTAAGGACCATCGATCATGAGCGTTTCAGTAGATACCGGCGGTAAAGGCGGAAAGAAGTCCGTCAACGCCGATCTAAACCTGGTCCCGTACATCGACTTGCTCACGTGCATGGTCTCCTTCCTGCTGATCACGGCGGTGTGGTCCCAGCTGGCGCGCCTCGAGGCCCATCAAAAGGGTCAAGGGCAGGCCGGCGAAGACACGCCTCCCGAGAAGCAGTTCAAGTTGGTGGTCGTGGTCAACGACGAAGGCTTCAACGTCGTCGCCGATCAAGACCAGCAGCCCATCCCGAAGAAGGGGACGGAGTACGACTACGAAAAGCTCGGCACCGAGCTGAAGAAGCTGAAGGACGCCCATCCTGACAAGGGCGACGTTCAGGTGGCGTCTGAAGACCAGATCAAGTTCGAGATCCTGGTGAGGACGATGGACACCGCGCTGACGGCGCGATTCCCCGACATCTCGCTCATCGACGCCGGCGGCGCCGGAATCTAGCGGGCAAAGGAAAGGGAAAAGCCATGCCCATCAAAGCACCGCATAGCCATCTCTACGGTTCGGTCACGCTTGAGGTCGCCAAGGCGAAGCTCATGCACGCCGGACGCAAGAGCCTGGACGCTCCCCTGAACCTGGTGGCGTACATCGACATGATGACGATGTTGGTCATCTTCCTGCTGATGTCCTTCTCGGCGACGGGCGAGATCCTGTTCGTCCAGAAGAACATCGTGCTCCCGAACGCCCAGAACTGGGCCGAGCTGGAGCGCGCGCCGGTCATCGGCGTCAGCAAGGACGTGGTCACGCTGGACGGCAGCCAGGTCGCGACGGCCGACGATCTCATGAAGGACTCGAACACGGGCGACTTCAAGATCACCGAGCTTCACGACAAGCTGGTCACGTTGAAGAACAACTACAAGCTGCTTCACCCTGGCGAGGAGTTCAACGGCATCGCCATCATCCAGTCCGACAAGGGCGTCGAGTTCAAGGTCCTCAAGAAGATCATGTACTCCTGCGCAGTCGCCGGCTATCAGAACGTCAACTTCGCCGTCATCCCGAAGACGAAGGCGGCAGGTCCGTAGTCGCGGCAACCGCAAGTCGTCGTCCGTGAGTCACGGCCGGTCCCGCGACGGCGAGACCGGCCGTTTGCTTTTGTGGCGAGCAACCCTACTTGCCGCGGCGGCCCGCTTGAAAGGTCACGGGCACGGGCACCTGCTTGCCGTCTCGAACGACGATGGCGGTGGCGGTTTCGCCGGGCTTGCTGGCGGCGAGCGCGTACATGAAGTCTTCCACCGTGCGAATCGCGTGGGGGCCGAGCTTCACGAGGATGTCGCCTCTGCGCAGGCCGGCGGCTTCCGCGGGCCCACCTGGGCGGACCCCCGCCAGCAACACGCCCGGGGCGCCGGCGGGCGGGCCGGCGTAGTCCGGGATCGTTCCGAGCGACGCGCCGAACGTTCGCATGTCGCCCTCCGACGCCGGCACGACGGTCCGGCGCGCCGTCAGCGGCTCGTCGCGGTCCGCGACTGATTCCACGAGCGCGGCCGCCGCCAGCGCGATCTGTCCCGCGCCGGCGGCGTTGAGCTTGTCGGAGGTGTCGCTCGGGCGGTGATAGTCGCGGTGGGTCCCGGTGAAGAAGTGCGCGACGGGAACCCCAGCCGCGGCGAACGGCATCTGGTCGCTGGCGCCGAAGCCGTCGCTCGGCGACACGCTTCCCTTGCACTCGATGTGCGCCGCGCCGCAGGCCACGTCGAGCAGCCCCGACCACTCCTCGGCCGAACCTTGCCCCAGGACCGCCACGCGGTTTTCGCGCAGACGGCCCACCATGTCGAGGTTCACCATGGCCTTCACCTCGCCCATCGCCAGCGGCGCAGGCGGGGTCCGCGTGAAGTAGGTCGAGCCGAGGGCGCCCTCCTCCTCCCCGGAGAATGCGACGACCACGACGTCGCGCCGCAGCCGTGAACGGTGGCCCGCCAGGATGCGCGCGGCCTCCAGCAGCGTCGCCGCACCCGAGGCGTTGTCGTCGGCGCCCGGATGTGGCTTCACGCTGTCGGGCTCCATGGAGTGCCGCCCGCCCAGCCCCAGGTGATCGTAGTGGGCGCCGAGGACGACGACGCCGGGCAGCCGCGCGGAGTCCGGCGCCGCCGAAACGAGCCGCGCCACCACGTTGAACGCCGGTGCTCGGTCAACCTTCAGCGCCACCGTCAGGCTGGCGCTCGCGAACTGTCGCGCCGTCAGGCGAGCCAGTGTCTTCGCGAAGGCCTCGCGGTGGACGAAGATCACCGGCAACCCGGCGTCGCCGTACCCCTCCGCGCGCAACGACGGGAACGGGGCCTCGGCCGGCGGGCTCCACGCCTGCGTCGTCGATCCGGCGGTCGCGGCCGGCGCGAGCGGGGCGTCCACCACCAGCAGGGCCTTGGCGCCCTTCTCGCGCGCCGTGAACGCCTTGCGCCGCACGTCGCCCGCGCGCCGGCGCGCGTCCGCCTCGCCGAAGGCGAGCGTGTCCGGCGCGAAGCGCCTGACCACCACGATCTTGCCCCTCACGTCCAGCCCCGCGTAGTCGTCGGCGCCCAGGGCGGCATCGACGATCCCGTATCCAGCGAGGACGAGCGGCGCCTTCACCTTGCCCTCGGCGGAATATGCGGCGGGGGCAAACGCCGTGGCCGGCCAGGCGACGCCCGAGACGGTGAGTGCCGTCTCCGGACCAAGCTTCATCTCCGTGGGGACCTGGAACACCTGGCGGAAGCTGCCGCCGTCTCCAGCCGCCTTCAGCCCGGCCCGCTGCAGGCCCGCCTCCATGTACGTCCCCGACGCCGCCAGCCCTTCCGTGCCGATGCCGCGGCCTCCCCGCTCGGGATCGGCCAGCCAGCGGACGTCCGTGATGATGCGATCCGCGGCGGACTCGGCGAACCGTCGGACGATGTTCTCGTCCCAGCGAGCGATGAAGACATTGGTGTCGTGCTGGCCAGCCGGGGTGGCGCGGTTCGACGAGAACGCCAGGTGGTTGCTGGCCGGCGAAAACATCGGGAACCCGTCGAAGCCCGCAGCGGTCGTCACGCGCTCCAGGTTCGCGCCCGAGGCGTCGATGGCCCACAGGTCGAACTCACGTCCGCGCGGATCGCCGTAGTTGGACGAAAAGATGATCCGCCGCTCCGACGCCTGCGCGACCGACAGCGGGAAGAACGACGGCGCGAACGAGGCGGCGTCGAGATAGGTGACCTGGTGCGCGTTCTCCCCGTCAGCGTCCGCCATCCACAACTCCAGCTTCGTGGGACGAACCAGCCCCTGCAGCAACATGCGCTGATACTCGTCGCGCTCGGGACCCGGCGCCGGGCGCGACGCCCGCCACGCGATGTGCGTGCAATCGCCGTCGAACACGGCCCCGCCGTCGTAGCCCACCTCGTGCGTCAGGCGCCGGACGTTCTTCCCGCCCGCATCCATGCGGTAGATGTCGAGGTCGCCGTCCCGCATCGACGTGAAGACGATCGAGCCATCGACGGGGCACGTGGTCGCCTCGGCGTCGTAGCCGGGCGAGTCGGTCAATCGCCGCAGGCTCGACCCGTCAGCGCCTGCGCGAAAGATGTCGTAGGCGGGATAGATCGCCCAGACGTAGCCGCGCGAACGGTCGGGCGGCGGCGGGCAGGCGGCGCCCGCCAGGTGCGTGGACGAGAAGATCACGTCCTTCGTGCCGGGCAGGAAGAACGCGCACGTCGTCGCGCCGGCGCCGCTCGACACCGGGATGGGCCGGGGATCGGACACCGTGACCGGCAGGCGAAAGATGCGATCGCATCCCGGGGTCGCGCCCGGCGGGGTGGCGTGCGCCTGAAAGATCAACTCGGCGCCGTTCGGCGACCAGTAAGCCTCGGCGTTCTCGCCACCGAACGTCAACTGGCGCAGGTCGCGCAGGTGGTGCTCGTCGGACGTCGGCGGCAGGGGGCTCGCGGGAGCCACGGGGGCTGGGCCCGCGCCAGCGCCGGCAGCCGGAACGGCGGCGCGGCAGGCGGCGAAGGCCCACGGGACGAGCACGACGACCAACCAGCAGAGCGGGGGGCGCATCCTCGAATCGTCGCACGACGGAGCCCCGTTCTCACCCGGGTTTCCGAGAATGTCCGCCGCTGGCTTTTTCAACCCCTCGGTGGTTAGCTACTGCGGCGTTTATGCTGCGGATTTCCCGCTCGAACGGAGGACCCCGAATGCGCTCGTTCCCGCTCGCCCTCGCGATCGTTTGCCCCTTGCTCCTGTTTTCCCAGCTCGGTTGCTCCGGCGATCCGAACGATCCGGAGACGTGGTCCAAGGACCTCAAGAATCTGCGCACGCAGAAGGAAGCCCTCGATCACCTGGCCAACATGGACGTGGAGAAGGCGCGCCCGGCGGTCCCCGCGCTGATCGAGCTCTACAAGGATACGAAGCGCCCCGAGCACCTGGAGGCGCTGGCGCGCTACAAGGACGAGCGCACGAAGCCGATCCTGATCGAGGCGCTCGACTACAGCGACGATGACTTCGATCGCGCGACGATCGCGGCCGGGGTGCTCGGCGACATGAAGGCGACCGACGCGGTCGACGCGCTCATCGCCGCCGCGGCCAAGCCGCTGCCGATCAAGTCGCGCGCCAACAACGCGAAGCTGGCGGCCATACGGGCCCTGGTGCGCATCGGTGACAAGAAGGCGGTGCCCACGCTGATCACGATCCTCGGCACGTCGGCGGACGAACAGGACTTCGCGCTCAATCAGAAGGCCGCGCTGGGGCTGGCGGAGCTCCGCGATCCGTCGTCCATCCCCGCCCTCATGAAGGGCCTGTTCATGACCGGCCGGAACGCCAACATCTTTCAAGAGTGCCGCCTCGCGCTGGTCCGCATCGGCCAGCCCGCCATCGATCCCCTGATTCAGCTGCTGAATCGCAAGGTCCCCGAGATCGAGGAGATGGCGAAGCAGCTGAAGTTCGACGAGGTCACCCCCGGCGTCATCCCGTTCAAGGCGGCGTCGATGCTCGGCGATCTGCGCGCCCGGAAGGCAGTGCCCGCCCTGCAGGCCCGTCTGAAGGAGAAGCAGCAGGGGGGCGAGCACACGGCCATCGTGATCGCGCTCGGCCTCATCGGAGCGCCGTCGGGCGTCGACACCCTGATCGGAGTCCTCAAGGACGCCAAGGCCGAGCCGTCCGTGCGTGTGTCCGCGGCCGACGCGCTCTACCTGTCAGGCGATCGGCGGGCGGTCCCCACGCTGCTCGAGATCGCGAAGTCGGGCTACGTCACCGTGCAGGGGCAAAAGGCCTCGGATCTGCGGGCCACCGCCGCCATCGACCTGTCGCGTATCGCCGGCCCGGCGACGTTCGACGCGTTCAAGGCGCTGGCGGACAAGGAGAAGGACGCCGAGGGCGCCTTCGGCATGGCCCTCGACCGGATGCTCGTCGCCAAGGAGTGCGACAAGGATCTCGCCTGCTATGGCAAGAAGCTGGGTGATCCGTCGTGGACGCGCGCCGAGAAGGCCGCGTTCGCCATTGGCTTCTCCGGCGATGCCGACAAGGGCATTCCCATGCTGCTGGGGGCGTTGAAGCCGCTGACATCCATCAACCAGGAGCGCTTCCCGGTGCACATGGCGTTGCTCTACGCGCTGACCCGGCTCGCGCCGAAGGGCTGCAAGGAGTGCGTCGACAAGCTCGACAAGCAGATCGAACGGGACGAGAAGGCGATCCGCATCCCCGGCGCCCGCGATCTGCTGGGCGAGACGCGGGTCTCGCTGGCGATCATTCAGACGAAGGACGACTCCGCAGCGCCCGCCCCCGTGCAGGAGGAGGCCGCCGCGCCGCCCGCCGAAACGAAGCCGGCGAAGGGCGCCAAGGGCAAGAAGAAAGCCGCCAGCAAAGGCGGCGGCAAGAAGAAGGGGAAGAAGAAGTAGCCTCGCACAGCGGCCCGCGCGCGGGGATCAAGCGGGCCGTTCGTGGGTGACCACGACGGTGGTCCCGATCCCCCCGCGCACCCTGAACGCGCCCTCGACCCGCATGCGCCGTGGCGCGATGGCCGCCACCAGATCGTCCAGGATCCTGTTCGTGACCGCTTCGTGGAACGCGCCCTCGTTCCGGTACGACCACAGGTACAGCTTCCAGGACTTCAGCTCGACGCAGAGCCGGTCGGGGACGTACTCGACCTGAATGGTGGCGAAGTCTGGCTGCCCGGTCTTGGGGCAAAGGCAGGTGAACTCGGGGCAATCGAAGCGAATCACGTAGTCTCGCTCCGGGTTCGGGTTCGGGAAGGTCTCGAGAGCCTTGCTCGGTCGGGTCGACATGGTCGGGGGCGAACAATAGCAGCGTCACCACCGAATGCCGCGATGATTCACCCCGTATTTCTGCGGGTTTGACACGGTTGGCGGCGCCACGGTACCGTCCCCGGCCACGCGATGACGACGATGAAATCGCTCCGCACGCTCGTCCCTCTGCTGTTGGTCGCCCTCCCCTCGCTCCCGTCCGTTGCCGGCACCGTGAAGGGATCCGTCAGGGTCCCCGACAGCATCCGCTCGGGGCGCATGAACCAGGGCTACTGGCGGCTCGAGAACGGCAACGTCCCCGTCAGGCCCAGCACCAAGAAGCTGGGCACGATCGTCGTCCTGGACGGCGTGAGCGGTGCGCATCCGCCGCCCGCCAAGACCGTCACCGTCGAGATCTCCGCGTTGAGCGCGCAGCCGCGCTTCGTGGTCGTCGGCCCCGGCTCGGTCATCGAGTTCAAGAACACGGGGAAGATCACCCACGAGCTGTCGGTCCCCGCGGACGAGACGTTCATGCCCATCGAACGCCTGAATCCCGGGACGTTCCGCCGCCAGAAGTTCGGCGTCCCGGGCGGGTACCTGGTCCGCTGCTCGGAGTATCCCAGCCTGGCTATCTCTGTGGTCGTGGTCGACTCGCCGTACTACGCCGTGGTCGACGACAGGGGCACCTTCACGATCACGGGCGCGCCGGACACGAAGGCGAACCTGAAGGTGTGGGCGGGCGGGCGCTGGGCCCACGAGGAGACCGTCGACACCGCCAGCCACCAGGACGTCTCGATCCGCATCGAGAGCGCCAAGACCTCGAAGGAGCCGGAGGCGAAGGACGTGGAGGGCAAGGAAACCGATCCTGAAGCCAAAGAGACCGATCCCAAGGGATCGGCGCAGTAGCCAGCCGGGAGCTCTCCATGTTTCTTTCGAAGATTTGGTTCATCCTCGTGGCCCTGTTCGCGGGTGTCGCGCTGTCGATCGCGCTCACCGCCCCGCGGCCAATGGTGCAGAAGCTGGAGGAGATGGAAGGCCAGCGCCTCGATCGCGCCGAGTACGCGACGGAGCAAATGTTGAAGGTCGACGCCCACAAGTGGATCGACCGGGTGGCGCGCCTGGGGCGGGACGCCGTGCTCGCCGAGGCGCTGGACAGCGCGTCGCGCGGAACCGGGGAGCTCGGCGTCCAGCACCGCACCGTGCAGGTCCGCGTGCAGGCGCTGCTGCCCGATCTCGCCGGCGCCGGCATCGAGACGATCGTCGCCCTCGACGCCAACGGGCGCGTGGTCGCGCGGGTCGGAGACGACGACAAGACGTTCGGCGAGAACATCTCCGGGGCCGAACTGATCGACGACGCGCTCCGCGGATTCCTATCGGATGACGTGTGGGGCGCGGGCGGAAAGCTGTTGCGGGTGGCGGGCGCGCCGGTGCTGTCGAAGAGCCGGGACCGGATCGTGGGGGCCCTCTACGTGGGCGCCGAGACCGGGGCGCAGTTCGCCGACCGCCTCAAGAAGAACCTGGATGTCGACGTGGCCCTGTTGTTGCGCGGCAAGGTCATCGCTTCCACCATCCCCTCCGAGGTGCTGGCGTCGCTGCCGGACATGGTGGAGCAGCACCGAACGGACATCGAGAACCTGAAGCGAACAGCGGCCCTTCCCATCGACGTCGGCAACGAGACCTACCTGGCCGTGGCGGCGCCGTTCCCGGGCCAGGCCGCGCAGCAAAAGGCCTACTATGTCTTGATCGGGAAGAAGCCCGCGCGCGCCGACGTGAAGTCGCTGCTCGCCAGCACCTCGGCGCGCGACCTCAGATGGGGAAGCTTCCCCTGGGTCGCGCTCGTGCTGACGATCCTGGGCGTCGTGCTGGTGGGACTCTTCCTGCAGCGGCTGGAGGTCGACGGGCCGATTCAGAGGATGCGCGCGGAGCTGCGCGCGATGATCCGGCTCGACGGGGTGAAGCTGAACGACCACAAGTACGGCGGCGGCTTCGGGGGCATCGCCCGCGACGTCAACGCCGCGCTCGAGCACGTGGCAGTGGGCATGTCGGGCGCGCACTCGCTCAGCGCGGCAGGGGCTGCCATCGGCGACGTGCCTGATCCCGCGAGCGCCTTCTCGTCCGAGTCGCACTTCGCCCAGCCCCCGCGGCCAGTCACGGGGCCGCCGCTGATTCCGGGCCTCGGGGCCCCGCCCCCGCCGGCGTTCGAGCCGCCCGCGGAGCCTCCGGGGCCGCCCCCCCAGCCGGGGGTCCAGTCGGTCGGGACCGAGCCGGAGGACGAGGACGCCCACATCCGCGAAGTCTACGCCCAGTTCATGACCGCAAAGAAGGAATGCGGGGAGGCGACCGCCGGGCTCACTCTGGAGAAGTTCGCCCAGCGCCTGCACGACAACCGCGCAGCCCTCATGGCCAAGCACGACTGCCGCACCGTGCGCTTCACCGTCTATGTGAAGGAAGGCAAGGCTTCGCTGAGGGCCACGCCGATAAAGTAGCTGGCACTAAAAAAAGACCCTCAGAGGGTCCTTTAAATCCCCCGCGCCACGGTGCGAGCGAGCAAAGCTCGCCCGCACCAACGCGACTACTCAAAAAAGGACCCTCAGAGGGTCCTTTAAATCCCCCGCGCCACGGTGCGAGCGAGCAAAGCTCGCCCGCACCAACGCGACTACTCAAAAAAGGACCCTCAGAGGGTCCTTTAAATCCCCGCGCCACGGTGCGAGCGAGCAAAGCTCGCCCGCACCAACGCGACTACTCAAAAAAGGACCCTCAGAGGGTCCTTTAAATCCCCGCGCCACGGTGCGAGCGAGCAAAGCTCGCCCGCACCAACGCGACTACTGACCGAGCAGCAGCTCGTCGGCGGACTGTTCTTGCCCCGCCGCTGGCGCGACCTCCGTCGGGGCGGTGCCTTCGAGGAAGACCTCGTCGAAGCCGTCGGGGCCGATCTCCCGACCGGGCGGCGGCAACAGGCCGGTGGCCTTGTCGATTCTTTGCACCACGATGCCCGGAGGCTGAACGAAGTCGTGAACCGGCTGCCCTGCCAGCGCCTTCGTCATGAAGTCCGTCCAGATGGGGAGCGCGGTCTTCGCGCCCGCCTCGCCCCGTCCCAGCTTCTTCTGATCGTCGAAGCCCACCCACACGGCCGCGAGGAGCTCGGGCGTGAACCCGATGAACCAGGCGTCCCGCAGCGCGTTCGACGTGCCGGTCTTGCCCGCCGCCGGCCGCCGCAAGCGGCCAGCCGCCGAAGCCGCCGTCCCCTCCTGGATCACGCTGCGCATCAGCGACACGACGACGTACGCGACGTCGGGCGGGATGGCAGCGATGGTCGCGACGGGCGTGATCGCCTCATCCCCCACGCGGGTGACCAGCACCGGGTCGGCGCGCTGTCCTCCCGCCGCGAAGGTCGCATAGGCGTTCGCCATCTCCAGCGGGTGCACGGTGGTCGCCCCCAGCGCCAGCGCCAGCCCGACGTTGTCGTCGATGGGCGACACGATGCCGGCGCGCGCGGCCATGCCCTTGACGGCGGGGAGCCCGACCTGCTCGAGCAACTTGATGGCGACCGTGTTGATCGAGTGCGCCAGCGCGACGCGCAGGCGCACCGGCCCGCGGAACTCCTCCTTCTCGTAGTTCTGGGGCTTCCAGCGATCGTAGACATCGGGCGCGTCGTTGATGATCGAGGCCGCCGTGAACTTTCGCGACTCGATGGCCGCCGCGTACAGAATCGGCTTGAACGCAGACCCAGGGATGCGCACCGCTCGCTCGGCCCGGTTGAAGCCCCCGGGTCGGAAGTCGTAGCCGCCGACCTCGGCGAGGATCTGCTTCGTGATCGGGTTCATCACGATCATCGCCGCCTGGGGCCCGAGCTCCAGCGCCAGCGCCACGGGAGCGTCTGCAGCGGCCTTCTCGCCCGCGCCGAGCCGCTTCGGGTCTGGCCGCCCGCGCTCGGGCGCGAAGCGCACCCGCACGAGGTCGCCCTCGCTGAAGCGATCGAGCAGCGGCTTCGGGCCCTTCGTGTAGCGGGGCTCGTCGGCCAGATCCACCACGCCCGTCTCGCCGCCCACGTCGACCACGAGGTGACCGAGGCGGGGATCGGATGGATGCCGCTCGACCGCGACGACGACACCGTCGTAGATCTGCGGGGGATTCCTTCCGGCGCGCAGCGCCGCAACGGCCGCGCGATGCTTCAGCAACGCCTTCCCGGCCAGGTGCCCCGCGGGGCCGCGAAAGCCCTGTCGCGCGTCGACGTCCTCGAGGCCCCGCTCGAGCGCCTGCCGCGCCTGCGCCTGCCACCTGGCGTCGATGGTCGTCTGGACCTTCAGCCCCAGCTCCGCGACCGGTTGCCCCTGAAAGCGCTCGCCGAGCCATCGCGACACCGCGTCGACCGCCTCCGCCGCCAGCTCGGGCGACGGCGCGGTGTCGCGCGAGATCACGATCGGCTCCTTCGCCAGCTTCTCGGCGGTGGCGCGCTCGATGTAACCGCGCTCGGCCAGCTGCCCCAGCACGTAGCGCTGCCGGGTCTTGGCGGCCTCAGGGTGCTTCCGGGGCGAGAGGCGCTCGGGGCTTTGGGGAAGACCAGCCAGCAGCGCCGCCTGCGCGACGTCGACCTGGCGCACCGACTTTCCGAAGAAGAAGCGCGCCGCCTCCTCGCAGCCGTACCGCCCGTGACCGTAATAGATCTGATTCAGGTAAAGCTCGAGGATCTGCTCCTTGGACAGCTTCTGTGACAGCCGCCGCGCCAGGATGATCTCCTGAACCTTCCGCCGGAGCGTCCGCTCGGGTGACAGCAGGAACGTCTTGACCACCTGCTGGGTGATGGTCGACCCGCCCTGCGCCGTGCGGCCCCGCAGGACGTTCTCGATGAACGCCCGCAGCATTCCCCTGTAGTCGAGACCGGCGTGGTGCCAGTAGTCGGCGTCCTCGGCGGACACCACGGCGTCGATCAGGATCTTCGGGATCTCGGCGTAGGGAACGAACGTGCGCTTCTCGACGCCGAGCTCCGCGATCACCTGGCCGTTGCGATCGAGCAGCCGGGTCACCTGCTTCGGCCGATAGTCCCGCAGCGACTCGACCGTCGGCAACTTGGCGTCGCTGCCGAAGTAGACGAACAGCCCCACCAGCCCCGCGGCCCCAGCGACGGCGCCGACCGCGGCAAGGACGATCGCCAGGCGCACGACGCGCCCCACGGTGGACACTCCCTTGCGCTTCGACGACGACGGCGAGCGGCCGCCATCGCGCCCCGCTCTCGTACGGATCGCCATCCACGGTCAGTCTAGCCCTGCACCGTGCCCATTCAAGAAATTGGAGTTTCCGACGGTGCCGCGGCACGAGGGCGCTCCCCCGGCCGGGCCGGCGTGGTAGTCCTTGGGTGATGACGAAGGGGCCACCGGGACCTGGAGGGGAGCAGCGGGACGGCGTCGCGCCGCCGGGCCCGGGGAGCTCGACCGCCGCGGACCACGGCGGCGCCGTGCCGGCGGCACCGCCCCCGGCAAGCGATGCCACCCTGCCCTCCACCGCTGCCGTCCGCGATGACTCCGGCGCGACGGCCTTCTCCGCGGCAGAAGACCAGACCACCACGACGTCGTCGGTCGCACCTGAAGTCGGCGGGGCACGCGACCGCCCTCGGTTGGCTCCGCTGACGTCGAGGAACGATCGGATCGCGGCGCTGCTCGCGCAATCGCGGATCGAGAAGGCGAGGCGGGCCGAGGCGCAATTAGACAGCGGACCGGTTCCACTCGAAGCAGCGGCCACGACGACGGGCGCCGTGGCGCCAGGAGAGCGCGGCGCGGCCGGGGCGCAGGAGCCCATCGCTCCTCAGACAATCGACGACGAGGCCGCGACGGAGAGGAACCTCGCGGAGCCCAACGAGGCGGCGGGCGTGGCCAGCTTCGGCGAGCCGATCAGCCTCGACGAAGCTGATGCACGCCCTCGGGCCGTGACCTCGGCTGGCGGAGGCCAGCGCCGTGCTTGGTGGGGCGTGGCGGTGGGCGTCCTGCTGTTGTTGGCTGTCGTGTTCGCCGTGTCACGCCACCGCGGGACGACCACCAGGGGCGAAGAAGCGGTTCCTCACGCTGCGCCGGCGCCTACGCCGCCTACGCCGTCTACGCCGCCCCCGCCGCTGCAACCGCCGACGCCGATCGCGGCCCCAGGCCCAGCGGCGGGTGAGCCACAGTCGCCGCCGGCGCGCGAGGCCGCGGAACCCGAGCCGAAACCTGGATCGGAGCAAGAGGCGAACGCTCCCCTCGACAGGAATGCCCCGGTCCCTGGAAGCGCGCCGGCGAAGCGGCCGCGGGAGCCGGGCCGGCCCCGCCCAGCCGTCGCGAAATCGCCGGCGCGAACGTCATCCCCTGCGCACAAGCGAGGGAAGACCAGAGCGACCGGGCGATCTCCGAATCACGATCCCGACGACACGCTTCCGTTGGTCCAGTGACCCTCGGGTGGCCGCCGAGGGCGGCGGACGCGTGTTGCGACCAGCTACACCGGAGACTATCTTGACCGCCCGACGATGAGGAACCTCCGCACGAACCGCCCGTCGCCTCGCTGGAGCTCGGCCCTGCTGGCCGCCACGTGGCTCTCGTGTGGCGCCGGTGGCGGTTGCCTGCGCGGCAACTTCGCGAAGAGCGATCCCCAGCCCACCACCAACGCCTCGACCCAGGCCGTGCTCGACCTCGTCGCGGCGGAGCGGCGCGCGCGGCACTTGCCTCCGCCCAGCATAGTCCCCGAGCTGCGGCCGCCAGCGCTGAAGGGCATGGTCGGCGTGGCGCGCGGCGACGCCTCGCTGGCCACGGCCGCGCACGCCGCCGCCCTGCGCGCCGTGCAAGAGATGGGACGCCACTCCTGGGCGTTCGCCACCGACTGCACGGACCTCGGCAAGCTGCAGCTCCCGGCGCTCGCCCTCGCGTCACGCGAGCTGTTGATGAACGCGGCGGCGGTCGCCGGCCGCGACGGTCACGTCTACGTCCTCATCATTCTGACGGAGCCGGGCGCGTCATCGATCCGCGCCGAGCAGCTGGGCGGAGGCGGCGGCACCAACCCGACGCTCGAATCGTACGTCCATCCCGTCGTGGCGGCTGGCCCGTGCGGCGAGCGCTGGCCCGCGCCAAAACGCAGCGACGGCTAGTGTACCGTTCGCGAAATAGGCGCAACCCTGGGCCGACGATCCTGCGCCCCCGCTTCGTTGCTTCTCCTCACCATACCTACGGGTATGCCTCGTCGTCGCGCCTCGCAGGACCGCAGGCTTGTCAGCCGATGATTGCGCCAATTTCGCGAACGGTACACTAGCCGCTCTTGCGACCGCGACCGAGCGCCATCTCGGCCACCTTCTCGATCAGATCTTGGTACGGATAGCCGGCCTCTTCGGCCGCCCACGCGAGATCCTCGCCCTCGGCCAGGTAGGGATTCGGGTTGGCCTCGACGACGTAGATGGCGTCGTCGTGGGCGAGGCGTACGTCGATGCGGCCGTAGTCGCGCAGCCCCGCCGCCTTGTAGGTCCGGACGGCCACGTCGGACAGCCGCTGCACCAGGCTCTTCGACAGGTCCTTGGCCACCATGTTCTCGATGCCGCGGCTCTCCCGGTACTTGACGCTCCACTTGGCCTTGAAGGTCGCGATGCGGCCCTCGACGTTCGGCTCGTTCTTGAACACCATCTCGATGGGGGGCAGGGCCTTGGGACGCTCGTTCCCGATGACGCCGACGTAAAGCTCGCGGCCGTCGATGAACTCCTCGACGATGGCGTCGGTGCCGATCTTGTCGTGAATGAACGTGATGCGCTGGTTCAACGCCTCGTCGTCGCGGACCACGGAGGATTGCGCGATGCCGACGGACGCGTCCTCGTCGAGCGGCTTCACGATCAGCGGGAACCGCAGATCGCTCGGGCGCTGGATGGGCTGCCCGGTCGGGCACACCATGAAGTGCGGGATCAGGATGCCGTGATACGCCAGCACCTTCTTCGTCAGCGCCTTGTCGCGCGCCAGGATCAGCCCCTCGGAGGAGGCCCCCGTGAACGGCAGGCCCAGCATGTCGAGCACGGACACCACCGTGTAGTCCAGCGCCGACTCGCCCCGAAACCGCTCGGCCAGGTTGAACACCAGATCGCACGGCTGAGCCCGCAGCCCCGCCACCAGCTGATCGATGTCGTCGCGAAAGCCGAGGCACCGCACCTCGTGGCCGCGGGCGATCAGGGCGCGCGCCACGTCGAACTCGGCCTCGTCGACGGATTCGATGTGCTTGCTGAAGTCCTGCCCCGCCGGGGGCGCGTCATCCGTGTCGAACAGGACCAACACCCGGGCCTTCTTCATGATCGGGCCACCCGCGATGACTTTCTGCACGGGCTGCTGGGACCGCGGCTCATGAAAACAATCTACGTCGTCCGCGGGGGGTCTGTCGACAGCTCCGCGTGCGGAAGGAAGATGCTAACGTACGCCCCCTTCATGGATTTGGATCTGCATCGCCTGCGCGCCGCGGTGGAAGTGCGCCGCACGTTCGCCATCATCTCGCACCCCGACGCCGGCAAGACGACGCTGACCGAGAAGCTGCTGCTCTACGGCGGGGCCGTGCACCTGGCGGGCTCCGTCAAGCAGAAGGCGGCGGGCCGCCAGACGACCAGCGACTGGATGGAGATCGAGCGCCAGCGCGGCATCTCCATCTCCACCAGCGTGCTGCAATTCACCTACGCCGGCCGGCACGTGAACCTGCTCGACACCCCGGGCCACAACGACTTCTCCGAGGACACCTACCGCACCCTGGCCGCCGCCGACGCGGCGGTCATGTTGATCGACAGCGTCAAGGGGGTCGAGCCCCAGACCATCAAGCTCTTCCAGGTGTGCCGCATGCGCGGCATCCCCATCGTCACGTTCATCAACAAGATGGACCGCAACGGACGCGACGCCTTCGACCTGCTCGACGAGATCGAGCGCGTGATGGGCATCCCGTGCAGCCCCGTCACCTGGCCCGCCGGCTCGGGGACGTCGTTCATCGGTGTCTGCGACCGATGGGCAGGCAAGCTGTTGACGTTCGAGCGCGCCGACGCCGGATCGCGGCGCGCCCCCATGACCGAGACCTCCTTCGACGACGAGATGGTCGCGGAGGCCCTGGGCGAGACCGGGCGCGCCCGGATGATGGACGAGCTGGCGCTGCTGGAGTCCGCCGGCAACCCCTTCGACCTCGAGGTGTTTCGTCGCGGCGAGGTGACGCCGGTGTTCTTCGGCAGCGCCATGAACAACTTCGGCGTCGAGCCGTTCCTCGATCGGTTCGTCGAGCTCGCGCCGCCGCCCCGCCCCCGCAAGACGTCGATCGGCATGCTGGCGCCGGACGAGCCTCGCTTCACGGGCTTCGTGTTCAAGATCCAGGCGAACATGGACCCGCAGCACCGCGATCGGATCGCGTTCGTGCGCATCTGCTCCGGGCGCTTTCAGCGCGGGATGCAGGTCCACCACGTCCGCACCGCGAAGGAGCTGACGCTCGCGCGGCCCGTGCAATTCCTCGCGCAAGAGCGCACCGTCATCGACGAGGCTTACTCCGGCGACATCATCGGCATCTGGGATCCGGGCGTGCTCCGCATCGGCGACACGCTGTGCGAGGGCGAGCCGCTGGAGTTCGAGGGCATCCCCCGCTTCTCGCCCGAGCACTTCGTGCGGGTGCGGCTCGAGGATCCCCTGAAGCGCAAGCAGCTCAAGAAGGGCCTCGACCAGCTCTCCGAGGAGGGCGCCGTGCAGATGTTCTTCGACCGCAAGCGCCTCGAGCGCGAGCCCATCCTGGGGGCGGTCGGCGTGCTGCAGTTCGAGGTCATCCAGGCCCGGCTGAAGTCGGAGTACCGGGTGGGCGTGGGCTTCGACCGGTTGCCGTTTCGGCTGGCCCGCTGGATCGAGGGCGACAACCTGAACCTGGACAAGTTCGAGCTGAGCGGACGGACGACCTGTGTGCTCGACGTCGAGGATCGCCCCCTCGTGCTGTTCGATTCCGAGTGGTTGTTGCAGATGGCCGAGAAGGACAACCCGACAATTCGATTCGTGGCCGCCGTCCAGCCGGGGCGTAGCTCCCGTGCCGGCGCCTGAGCCGCGATCGACGAAATGCAAAAACTCTGTAAGAAGCTGTACTAAGCTTCGTTCGTGAAAGCGCGCATCGCGGGGGTCCTGGGCGTCAGCTTCCTTTGCACCTTGGCCTCGGCTCCAGGGGCCGCGTGGGCGGCGGACACCGAGGCCGTAGCACAGAAGGTCACGGTCCTCAACCGCGCGGCGGTCACCGCTTACGGAGACGGCGACTTCAAGAAGATGAAGAGCAAGCTGCTTGAGGCGGTCGCGCTCGGAAAGGACGCCCTCGAGGAGCATCCCATGCTCGCGCGAACGTACCTGCACCTCGGCGTGCTGTACGTCGACGGCCTCGAGGATCGCGCCGCCGGCATCAAGTACTTCGCCCAGGCGCTGAAGATCAACCCCAGCATCGAGATCACCGCGGGCATGGCGACCAAGACCGTGACCGAGGCGTTCGAGGAGGCCAAGCACGTCCCGGCTGGAGGGGGAACGACGGTCGCGAAGGGCGGCGCCGCGGAGAGCACGCCACCGCGCGCGGAGGAGGCGCCGGCCGCAAAGGAGCCGCGGGCCACCTCCAGCGCCGGCGAGGGCCGGGCCGCGAAGGCCGTCGAGGCCGAGAAGAAGCGCGCGGCGGCCGAGTTGAAGGAGGTCGAGAGCCAGGTGCGGCAAGCGCACGCGGATCAGGAGAAGCTTCAAAAGGAGCTCGCCCAGACCAAGGAGAACGAGAGCAAGGAGCGCGCGGAGAAGGAGCGGCTCCAGGCTCAGCTGAAGCAATTCGTCGCCGACGCAAAGAAACAAGCTCTGGAGTCGGAGGCCGAGACGAAGAAGCAGGCCCTGCAAACCGAAGCGGAAGCGAAGAAGCAAGCCCTGCAAGCCGACGCCGAGGCGAAGCGGCAGGCCCTGCAAGCGCAGAAGGAGAAGGCGGAGCGGGACAAGGTCACTGCCGATGGCCTCGCGCGTGAAAAGCAGGAGCACGACGCCAGGGAGAAGCTCGAGAAGCAGGTCCAGGACAAGGACAAGCTGCTCGCGGACACGAACAAGGCGCTCGCGGACGTGAGGCTGCGGCTCCAGCAAGCCGACAAGGACAAGGCCGACAAGGACAAGATCATCGCCGACGGCCTCGCCCGCGAGAAGAAGGAGCGCGACGCCAAGGAAAAGCTCGAGAAGGAGAGGCAGGCCTGGGAGGCGCGCGAGAGCGAGCGCAAGGCCAACGCGGAGAAGGAGCGCGTCGAACGCGAGAAGCTGGCCGCCGGGCCCGACGTCCCATCGCGCTTCTCCGAACCCGTGTACTGCGACGTCCCCGAGAGCGCCCCCGCGGAGACCGACCTTTACGTCCACTGCCTGGCCCAGCCCAACCTGAAGGCGAAGACCATCTCCTTTTATTATCGGCCGAGCAGCAGCGCCGTGTACAGCTCGCTGGTCCTCGACAAGTCGAAGAAGGGTTGGTTCATGGCGCTGATCCCCGGGAACCGCATCACGGGCAGAGCGCTGCAGTACTACATGGAGGCGCGCGACGGGCACGAGAAGCTGGCCGCTTCGAACGGCAAGCCGTCATCTCCTCACGTCATGTCGCTGCGTGGGGACAAGGACAGGTTGAGCCTCACCAGAAGAGCACCCTGACTCGGAATGTCCTTTGCCCGCGGACGGCGCGGGCGATCACCTCGGTGGCAGCAAGCGGCCCCCGCCGCCCACCCCCGCGCTCGGGGACGTCACGGGCTTGTTGAGGACGATCGCCCGCCCCGCCCGCCGGCCGTCCTCGAAGCTCTCCGTGGCGCGGATGCCGATGCCTGGGCCACCCGTGCGCCGTGGATAACGACGCCCGAGATATTCCGACAGGGCCGGGTCGCCGACCCAGATCAGCCCCTCGCGCCGGCTCTCGGTCGACGCCGTTCCCAGCTTGTCGTCGAACCCCATCATCACGCCGAGTAGAAAGCGCCGGCGCTCCTGGTTGCCCTCCAGGCGGCGGTCGGCGCGATGCGTTCGCCACAGCCTCTCGCCCGTCTCGAGCAGAAATCCGTGCACGTACGCGGCCACCTCGAGGTTGGAGCCCGTGCCGCAGAGCTCGAGCACGCGACCCTGCTTCCCCAGGCGAGGCAGATAGGAAGGCACCCAGATCGCCTCGACGAAGAAGTGTCGGGCCAGGATGCCCGCCAGCACGTGTTCGGCCGCCGACACCCGGCCGCTCGGCGTCCCGACCTGGCGAAACGTGAACCCCTCCCGGACGGCGGTGGCCGCGTGGTCGAGGTTGTGCTTCAGCATCAGTCGTTGTGCGGCGCGCATGGCCGCCTCGGCCTCGTGAACGTTCGGGCTGTCCGCGAGCGCCAGCAACCGGGCGATGCGACGCAGGATCGGACTGCCGCCCCCCAACCCGGAGGCCCCCGGCCCCAGCTCGGGAATCCCCGTCGCCGAAGCGTCGAACCCGTGCTGCCGGCAGACCGATTCGAACGCTGGACCGTGGGCCGACTGGTCCCGCACCCCGAGCACCTCGTCCACGAACTGGTGGGCCATCTCGTGCTTCAGCACCTCGCGCACGACCATCCACGAGCGATCGAGGACGAGCTCCCGCGACAGCGACAGCGTCCGGGTGTGGCCGCTCCATGCGCCGAGTCGCCGCTCGGTGTCCGACAGCGCGATCACCGGGCGGCGAAGGCGGCCGCGAAAGTGATTCTGGTTGATCTCGGCCCAGGTGTGGCCGAGCTGCGCGAGCAGCGCCCGCTCCAGCGCGACGGAGAGCGAAGAGGCCTGATCGCGGTCCGCTTGCGTCGCTTGGCTCTCGTGGCGTCCGAACGGCGGCACGAAACCAATCCTACCAGCGGGCGCTCCGTGATCGGAGCGGTGTTCGAATTCAGGTGAACAGGCGCGGGCGCGGGCGGACCCGGCGGCGCTGCGGCTCGTGGTGGTGGCCCACGCTGCGAAGATGCGCGCGACGACAGGCCGCGCGCACGGCCCGCCTGGTGCGCGCCGACCTGTGCGAGTCCTCGTCGCAGGAGAACAGCAGGGCGCGCGCGGCGGCCCGAAGCTCGGAGCCGCGACGGGCCATCCGTCCTCCGCCACCGTATTCAGCCCCCCAAGCTCTGTCGGCCGATCCGTCGGGTGCCTCGAGCAGCGCGCTCGCGTCCCCGCTTCGTCGCCATGCACCCGCAGTCGCGTGCACGGAGACGCGCGTCATCCCCGATGATCGTCGCGTGAGGCCACGGACCAACATGAACACGCCCGCCGCGCAGATTGCGAGGCCGGTGAAGAAACCCACCGGCGGACCACCCCAACCCGAGCCAGCCGGGGATTGGATCGACCGCGCCGCCAGCGCCAGGCCGCTCGACAGCGTCACGACGGAAAGCACCAACGAACCCATGCTCCGTCCATCGACACACGCCGTTGGGACCTGAAGCAGTCCCGATGCCCGATCGGCTCGAAATCGTCTCCGATGTAGGTCCTCGCCGCTCGGGCTCCCAAGTGGGGTTTGTCTCAGCGGCGCGCCTTCGTCAGGTCGTGCGCCACCGACGCGGCGGCGGCCAGGTCTCGCGCCGTCAGCTTCTGGCGGGTGCTCCCGTAGGCCGCCCAGGGATCGGCGCGGCGCTTCCCCAGCCACGCGGACCGGTCGGTGACATGGAACGCGTCCGAACGGGTGGTCGAGCCCAGGTCGTCCCAGGCCATGGGGACAGAGGCCGGGGCAGCCGGGCGACCGCGCGTCGAATACACGCTGACCGACGTCGCGCCCCGCCGATTGCGCAGGTAGTCGACGAAGATCTTGTCCTCGCGTCCCGCCTTCGCCAGGCCCGCCGAATAGCGCGTCGGCTCGGCGCGCGCGATAGCCAGGGCGATGTCGCGGGAGAACGCCAGCGTATCGGACCATCCCGCGTGCGGCGTCAGCGGCACCACGACGTGCAGGCCCTTGCTCCCGGTGGTCTTCACGAAGCTGGCCAGCTCGAACTGTTCCAGGATGGCGCGGATCTTTTGCGCGCCCGCGACGATCGCGGCCCATGACACCTGGGGCCCCGGGTCCAGGTCGAACACCATGCGGTCGGGATGCTCCAGCTTCGACACGCATGCGTTCCAGGCATGAATCTCGAGTACGTTCATCTGCGCCAGGGCGACGAGGCCCGCCACGTCCTCGGCGATCATGGTGACGCCCGAGCCTGTGCCGGACGCGATCTTGAACTGCCGCAGCTCGGGCGGCGCCCACGGCCCCGCGTGCCGGACGTAGAAGGGTTGCCCTCCCATGCCCTCGGGAGAACGGACGAGGGTGAGCGGCCGATCCACGAGGTGGGGGAGCATGAACAGGGAGACATCCTCGTAGTACCGGGCCAGATCCAGCTTGGTGACGCCGGCCTCGGGGTAGAGCATCCGTTCCGGGTGGGTGAGCTTCACCGTCGCGACGCGCACCTCGGCCGGTTTCTGTCCAGGAACCTGCGCGGGCCCCGCCGTGTCGCGCGCGGCGGGGAGGTGACGCGAAGGCGCGGCCCTGGCTTTCGCGTTCCGCTTTCCCTTCCCCTTCCCCTCCTGCCCCTCCGAGGCGCCCGGGCAGCGAATCACCCGCCAGTCGCCGCCGACCTTCGCCCCGGTTCGGTAAGGCCCCGCTCCACGCTTCGAGACGATGCCCGGCGCGCCCAGGGCGCAGGCGGCGGCAAAGGTCTCCGGACCGCGGCCGACGACGTGGTCCGCGAAGCGAACGCCGCCAGCCCCCGCGCCATCCGCGCCGCTCACCAGCGACGAGAGCGCCTTCTTTCGCTCGACGAGCGGCGTCCGCGTCAGATCGTGCCCATCGAGATACGGCAGGTCGATGAGATAGAGCACGGTGGCTGGCAGGTCCGCGCGCGTCCGCCCGTCGGGCCCGAGCGCCGTGGCGACGCCGTCGATGATCGCATCGTGGAGCGGCAACGCCTTGGCGGCCTGCGCCAGCGTCGGGAGGTCGTCGGTGAGATCACGACCATCGGCCCCCCTCAGGTGAACATAGCCGCCGTTCGCCCGAACCTGCACGCGGGCCCCGGCCAGCTCGACCTCGTGGACCCACGCATCTCCCTCGGGCGCGGCGCGTGCCCGCCGCGCCCGCACCGGCGCCAGCGTCTCGGGCATCGCGATGGCGCGGGCACCCGGGATCCCGGCGGCCTCGGACAGCCGCGTCTTGGAGTGCCACACGCGGTCCGACGCCACGGCGATCGCGTCCAGATCGCGACCGCTCGCCACGCTCTCGGGCCGCGCCACCGTGACGTCCCACTCCGCCTCCGGGCGGGCGTGAGCGTCGCGGTCCTTGATGAGCAGCCAGTTACGGTCGCCGTCGTCACCAACCCGCCCGCGGCGATTCGGGCGCGCCTTCAACCGGACCAACGCCCAGCGGCCGCGGAGCTTTTCGCCGAACAGATCGAACTTCAGGTGGCCGGCCGCCAGCCCCGCCGCGCCGTCGCCCACCGGGCTCCAGGTCCCGCGATCCCAAAGCAGCACGGTGCCGCCCCCGTACTGGCCCTGAGGAATGATCCCCTCGAACCCACCGTAGTCGATGGGGTGATCCTCCACGGCGACCGCCAATCGACGCGCGCTCGGATCGAAGCTGGGACCCTTGGGCACCGACCAGCTCTTCAAAGCCCCGTCGAGCTCGAGGCGAAAATCGTAGTGCAGGCGGCGGGCCGCGTGTTTCTGAATGACGAAGCTGTGCCCGGTCGCCGTCGCGCCCGGGCGCCCAGGGGGCTCAGCGGTGACGCCAAAGTTCCGCTTCCGGTTGTAGTCGCCGAGGCTCATCGCGCCGTTCGCCGGCTCGAAATGAAAGACGGGCCAGCGATTTCGAGCATATCAGCCCTGGGCGCCTCGCCGAATGGGTCGGCGCGTGTAAACATTCCGGCATGGCTGAAGGGGATTGGCCGGCACCACGCCTGGGCGAGGTCGTGGCGGAGCGCGAGGGTGACGAATGGCCGGAGGGCCTCGTCGCGGTGGGCGGTGACCTGAACCCCGATACGCTGGTCCGCGCCTACCGATCGGGGATCTTTCCGTGGTCGTCAGATCCGGCCGTGACCTGGTGGTCGCCCGATCCGCGCGCGATCTTCGACCTCGGTTCATTCCATCCCCACCGCAGCGTGGGCAAGGCCATCCGGAGAAACGGCTGGCGGTTCACCATCGACCGTGACTTCGAGGGCGTCATGCGGGCCTGCGCGGCCCCCGCCCCGGACCGCCCCGAGACCTGGATCAGCGAGGAGTTCATCGAATCTTACGTCGAGCTGCACCGGCGCGGCCGCGCCCACAGCCTGGAGGTGTGGGAGGGTGACGAGATGATCGGAGGCCTCTACGGCGTCACGTTGGGCGGGTTCTTCGGCGGTGAATCGATGTTTCGCCGCCGCACGGACGCCTCGAAGGCGGCCGTGAGCTTCCTGGTCGAGCATCTGCGCGCCCGCGACTTCGTGCTGCTCGACGCACAGGTCCCCACGCCGCACCTGCGGGCGATCGGCGCCACCGAGATTCCGCGCGCCGACTACCTCCGCCGCCTGCGCGCCGCCCTGGAGCGGCCCGTCAGCTTCTAGCTAGAGCCCTCAGTGACGCTCGACGATTCCGGTCGTCTCCTCGTCGGCCGAGGACGTGACTTGCACGCAAACGCGGTTACGCCCCGAGCGCTTCGCTTCGTACATGGTCTCGTCGGCCACGACGATCAGATCGCCGGCGCTACGCACCCGCGCGTCCGGGAAGGCCGCCACGCCGATGCTCACCGTCACGGGAATGATGCGCTCCCGCGCCTCGAACTTGTGCTCTTCGATGCCGCGGCGAATCCGCTCCGCCAGCGTCTGCGCGCGGGCGAGCTCGAGGCCCCGGCAGATCACCGCGAACTCCTCCCCGCCGTAGCGCGCCAGCACGTCCTCGCTGCGCAGCGACTTCGCCATGAGCGCGGCCAGATCCTTCAGGACCTCGTCGCCCACCGGGTGACCGTACGTGTCGTTGATGTTCTTGAACCGGTCGATGTCGAGGAACAGCAAGGCGAGCGGAAGGCGGTGCCGGTCGGCGTACCCGAATTCGTTCTGGACGCGATCGAGGAAGAACTTCCGGTTGTAGATCTTCGTCAGCGGATCCCGCAGCGCCGACTCGGTCAGGTGCTGCTGGAACACCTCGTCCATCTCGTCGTGATAGGTGAACTTCAGGATCGTGCCGGTGCCGATCATGATCTTGTCACCCTCGGCGAGCACCTGGCTCGCCAGGCGGATGCCGTTGCAGAACGTCCCGTTCGTCGAACCCATGTCCTCCACGAAGATCTTGTCGCCCTTGCGGACCACCCGGGTGTGCTCCCGCGAGATGCCGTCGTCGATGATCCGCAGGTCTGCCTTCTCGCCCCGGCCGATCACCGTGACCTCGCGCTCGATGTGATGCATCACGCCCATCGCGCTGCCAGCCAACACGATGAGATAGGGCTTGTCCCGCTTCGGCTTGTTGAAGGCCGGCAGAACAGCGTCGGTGTCCGTGTCTTCCCGGGAACGCTCTTCCGGGCGGGCTGGATGGGTTGGTCGAACCGATCGCCTTTTTGCCACGCCCTATGATATCCCGAGGAGGCGACAAGGATCAAAAATGGAAATCTTCACAGGCACGAGCGGATTCAGCTACCCCGCCTGGCGCGGCAGCTTCTACCCCGAGAAGCTACCGCCGGCGCGCATGTTGGGGCACTACGCCGAACGGCTTCGGACGGTCGAGATCAACAACACCTTCTACCGGATGCCGAAGCCGGAAACCCTTACCGGGTGGGCCAGCTCGACCCCGCCAGGGTTTCGGTTCGCGCCGAAGGCGCCCCAGCAAATCACGCATCGGCAAAAGCTGGCGGGCTCCGCGGACAGCGCCGCCTACTTCTGGAAGACAGTCGCTGCGCTGGGCGACAAGCTGGGGCCGTCGCTGTTTCAGCTGCCGCCGTTCTTGCGCAAGGACCTGCCCCGCTTGACCGATTTCTTGGCGCAGCTGCCACCGGGAGCGCGGGCGGCGTTCGAGTTCCGGCACGCCTCCTGGTTCGACGATGGCGTGTACGCTGCCCTCTCGGCGCGCGGGGCTGCGTTGTGCATCGCGGACGCGGAGGACCTGCAGACGCCCTCCGTCCCCACCGCGAGCTGGGGCTACCTGCGCCTCCGCCGGACCGACTATGACGACCAGGGAGTCGCGACGTGGGCGCGCTGGCTGCGGGAGCAGGAGAGCGTGTGGTCGGAGGCCTACGTGTATTTCAAACACGAGGACGCCGGCCGGGGCCCGCAGCTGGCAAGCAAGCTGGAGCAGGCGCTGGCGGCGGCAGCGATATAGCCCCTCGGGCAGCGTTACATCGGATTGCCGCTCTTGTCGCAGCTGTAGAAGGAGCCGTAGGACGAGTCGGCGGTGCCGGGGGCGACATTGTTGTTGCCCACGTAGGCGCAGGTGGGCCTGCAGCAGTCCTGCATGGTCGTGGTGCTGTAGCCGGTCATGAAGCCGCTGCTGGCCGACGCGGCGTCCTTCGCGGTCGGGTCGGCCTGGGGCAAACCCTGGCTGTTCAACTTGCACCCTGTCACCCGGGTCAGGTTCGCCGGGCACTCGATGCGCTTGGCGCGAACGTTCCAGTTGAGATGATAGAGGTTCCCGGGCTGATTCGTCTCGATGCACGAGCCCTGGCTGGCGCTCTGCACGGACGCCGCGCTGGATTGGAGCATCATGCATTGCGCGTTGATCTGGTCCTGGCACATCTGAGTGGAGATGGAGGCCGCCGTGAACTGGTTCATCGTCGCGCACTGCTGCGAGAAGTTGAGCGCCCGGATGCCGCCATTGTTGGTCTCGCCGACGCTCGGAAATTGGCTGTATTGCTGGGAGCACCCGACGGTGTTGGCCCCCTCGCCTCCCTTGGCCATGAAGATGTCGAAGTTCTTGGCGCCGCCGGCGGCCGTGTTGAAGGCCTGGACGATCATCGGCTTCGGCGTCGGCAGCCCGGTGACGGGATCCTTGGGCGATTCGAACACCAGCTGGTAGCACTGACAACACGTGTTCCCCGACTCCGTGTCGAGCGCGCCCTGGTCCTTGTCGTGGCCGACCACGCCGTAAACGAAGGGGGGGTCGCCCGAGCTCCAGTCGTCCATCGCCGCCTGCTTGAACTCGGGGCTGAACGCCATCGATCGGGTGCACATGAACGCCTGCCCGCCGTTTGCGCAGCCGCTCTGGGCGTTGTTCTTCAAGTTCGGCGGGTTGATCTTGTAGTTCGGGCACGCCGGGCATGTGCCGCCGCAATCCACGCCGGTCTCCGTTCCGTTCATCTTGCCATCGAGGCAACTCGGTGCGGCCCCGACCATTCCGCCCATCCCCTGCCCGCCGTTTCCCATGGCCGCCCCGGTGCCCATCGTCCCGCCCGATCCGGCGGTCGCGGCGCCCTGGCCGCCAGAGCCGTTCACCTGAACCCCGCCGGTGCCGGGATGTCCTCCGACGGAGCTCACCTCACCGCCGCCTCCTCCGCTGCCAGATGCGCCGCCCGAGGCCGACCCAGTCGTCGCGCCGTTGCCTCCGCTCGCGGTCACGCCGATGCCGCCGCTGGCGGTTCCCCCCGATCCGGCGCCGCTCGTCATCCCGCCGGTTCCTGTCCCACCGGTTCCGACTCTTCCGCCGGACGCCGCACCACCCGACCCATTGCCCTGGTTCCCGCCGCTGCCGTCCCTGCTCGGCAGTCCGGAGTTCGGATTCGAACAGGCGCCCGTGCCCAGCAAGCACCCACCGGCGGCGAGCACCGCGAATACCGAGCGCGCGCGGCGCAACGCTCGTGAGCCAAGGCACGGACGGACGCAGGGATGTCGTCGATTCAAGGAGCACCTCGTGGTGGGGACCGGCGGGCCACCATCGTCGGGGGGAGATGAAACATCGGGGAGACCGCAACACTACCAGCCCGTGGCGGAAGGCGCGCCAGGTCGCCTGGCCGGCCGCGGGCCCACCGCCACCGACAGCGGCGTGTCTTGCGGGGGACAGCGTTTTTTTGCGCGATCATGAACTTGTGGTTATATTCCCTACATGGCACGCGCAATCTCGGGCGGCACGATCTCGTTCGGCCTGGTGTCGATTCCCGTGCAGCTCTACTCCGCGACGCAGGCCTCGGCCGGCGTCTCGTTCAATCTTCTGCACGCCAAATGTGGGACGCGGGTGAAGCAGCAGTACGTGTGCCCGCTCGACAACGAGATTGTTCCGCGTGACGCGATGGTGAAGGGCTACGAGTTCGCGAAGGATCAGTACGTCACCTTCACGAACGAGGAGCTGAAGGCGATGGAGGAGAAGGCCACCCAGACCATCGACATCGCCCAGTTCGTTCCCCTCGACCGCATCGATCCCGTCTACTTCGACAAGGCCTACTACCTGGGGCCCGAGAAAGGCGGCGAGAAGGCCTACAGGCTTCTGGCGGAGGTCATGCGCGAGACGAAGCGGGCCGCGGTGGCCCGGTATGCGGCGCGCGGCAAGCAATACATCGTGATGCTTCGGGCGGCTGACGGGGCCCAGGGAGGCACCGGAATCGTCATGCAGACGCTGCTCTACGCCGACGAGGTCCGATCGATCTCGGAGATCCCGATCGGTGACGCGACGGTGCGGGAGGGAGAGCTGAATCTCGCGAAGCAGCTGGTCGATCAAATCGCGACCGAGACCTTCAATCCCGCCGACTACGAGGACGACGTCCGCAAGCGGATTCAGGCCGACATCGAGCGCAAAGTGCAAGGTCAGGAGATCGCGGCGCCTGCCCCCACCGCGGAGCCCGCGCGTGTCATCGACCTGATGGAGGCGTTGAAGGCGAGCCTCGGCGCCCGGGCGAAGTCCGAGCGCGCGGCCCCCGGACAGGTCGCGAGCGAGCCGCCCCAGGACGGAGGAATAGCCACGCGACGGCCCGCGCGCCGCGCCGGCGCCGCCCCGGCGGCGACGAAGGCCGAGCCCCGCAAGCGCGCCGCAAAACACTGAGGCCGCAAGGGACCGCGGAAGGCCCAGGCTTGAAACGCGCGGGCGGCTGGCCTTCGGGCTATCATCCGGCCCGACCGTGAGCACGGGATTCAGCACGCAGGACGTGACGGGGATGTTGGGTCTGACGGCCTCGCGCCTGCGCGCCTACGTCAAGGCCGGCCTGCTTTGCCCTCAGCGCGGTCACGACGGCGCGCTTCGGTTCTCGTTCCAGGACCTGCTGCTGCTACGGACGGCGGAGGGGCTGGTGACGGAGCGCTTGCCGCCCCGCCGGGTGAGGGATGCTCTGCGACGGCTTCGGCGGATCTTGCCCACGTCGCAGCCGCTGACCGGCGTTCATCTCGAGAACGAGGGCGGTCACGTCGTCGTCCACGACGGTGAGCGATCCTGGCGGGCTGACTCGGGGCAGGTGCTGATGTCGTTCGCTGACACCCACTCGGCGCGCCCCGCTACCGCGGAGCCGACGCCGGACATCTTCTCCCGCCGGCCGGGCGGCGGCGACGGCGCGGAGGCTGAACCGACCGCCGAAGATTTCTTTCAGCTCGCGAGCGATCTGGAGGAGGGCGCGCCCGAGGCGGCCCGCGCCGCCTATGAGGAGGTCCTGCGCCTTCGTCCCAGCCACGCCGCCGCCCACGTCAACTTGGGCCGCTTGCTGCACGATCAGCACGAGCTGGCGGCAGCCGAGGAGCACTATCGCGCGGCGATCGCGCTTCAGCCGGAGGACGCCACCGCGCTCTTCAACCTCGGCGTCCTGCTGGAAGACAGCGCCAAGACCGAGGCCGCCATCGAGACCTACGAGGCCGCGGCGAAGATCGATCCACGGCACGCCGATGCGCACTTCAACGCCGCCCGCCTGCATGATCTCGCGGGCCACTACGAAGCAGCGCTGCGGCACCTGCGCGCATATCGCAACCTGACCACCGGATGAGCGACCTGCGGTCGCCGTGCGCGGGTACGGGCCGCATCGCGCTGGCGATCGCGCTGGCCGTCGTCCTGGACGTCGAGGGGCTGCCAGGAGCCTTGCCCCGATCCGCCTGGGCGTTCGCCCCGCCCGCACGAACCACCCCCGCCGAGACGGGAGGCGCCGGCGCGACCGGCAACACCAGCATCGCGCCCGAGCCGAGCGTCGGCCGGGGCGGCGCCGGGGGCCGTCCGGACGACGCCAGCGCCTTGCCGACCCCATCCGCGCCAGCGCTCCCCCCACAAGCTGGCGCTGGCGGGGCCAGCGAAGCGGCGCGCGAAGAGAATCGGGTGCACAGCCCAGGGCAGGGCGCAGAGCCGGGATTGCCGGCGCCGTCGTCGGTGCCACGGCCCCCGCCTCCCCCGGCCCCGGCCGCCGGCCCTGGCGCAGCGGTGCCACGGCCGCCGCCGCCAGCGCCGCAATTTCCCCTGGCGCTCCTCGTGCTCGAGAGGGGCTCGCGACGCCCCCTCGCCGCCACCGCCATCGCCGTCGACGCGACGCCGGCGGGTGAGACGGACGCGGACGGACGCCTGACCCTGTCGCTGCCCCAGGGTTCGCACGACCTGGTGGCGCAGCTCCCGGCGCACGCGATCCTCCGGATCCGTCTCGACGTCGCGGAGGGCCATGACACCCAGCTGATCCTCCGGCTCGATCCCGACACGGGTGGCGAGCGCTACCAATCCGACGTCCGCTCGAAGCGCACCGGATCCCCGCGGGTGACGGTCGACGCCGAGGAGGCCCGGCAAACAGCCGGCACGTCGGGCGATCCGCTGCGCGTGTTGGCTTCGTTGCCGGGCGTGTCGCAGGTGGTCTGGCCGGCGGCGCTGTTCGTCGTGCGCGGGTCGAACCCTGGGAACACTGGCTTCTTCATCGACGGGATTCGCGTGCCCGCCGCGTTTCACCTCGCGCTCGGGCCGTCGATCGTCGCCCCCAACCTCATCGCCGGGCTGGACTTCTTTCCGGGCGCCTACCCGGAGAACTTCGGGCGCTACATCTCGGGGATCGTCGCGATCCGCACCGAGCGTCCCCCCATCGATCGCGTGCACGTCGCGGCGGACGCGTCACTTTACGAGTCGCGGGGAATCGTCACGGTGCCGTTCGACGACGGGCGCGGCATGGTGGCGGCCGCTGGTCGCTACTCCTACACGGGGCCGCTGCTGTCACTGTTCGATCAAAACACGGTGGTGAACTACCGGGACTACCAGCTGAGGATCGACCACACGCTCGGCCCTGGCCGGCTCACCGTGTTCGCCTTCGGCTCCTTGGACCGCCTCGACTGGACAGGCCCCGGCTTGATCTCGGGATCGGCCACCCAGACCGCGCGGCTGCAATTTCATCGGTTGGACGTGCGATGGGCCGGCGGCCTCGCGGGTGGCCGGTTCATCGCGGGCGTCACGGGGGGCTACGACCTGGCGAACTCGACGCTGTCCCAGGCGCTCCTGTCGGTCAAGGCGTTCGATCTGGCCCCGCGCCTGATGTGGACCCGCCCGCTTGGACGCGCCTTCGAGCTCGACCTGGGGGCCGACGGCGAATACCAGCACTTCAGCGCCCAGCCTGATCCCACCCATGCGCTCGGCGATCTCGCGAAGTCGCGGCCCGCCCTGTCGCAGGGGACCTTCGCGGCGGTGCGATTCTCGCCGAACGATCGTCTGAGCATCGGCCCGGGTGTCCGCGCTGACATGTTCGCCGAAGAAGGGACGTCGCGCTTCGTGCTCGAGCCGCGGTTGGACGCGCACCTGCTGCTGTTGCCGCGCCTCACGCTCAAGGCAAACCTGGGTCGCTTCTCGCAGATGCCGAGCCTGCCCGTGAACGTCGCCGGGTTCGAGTCGTTCGGGCTGAAGAGCATCGGCCTGCAGCGCTCGGACAGCGTCTCCGGGGGCGCGAGCGTCCGCCTCCCCGACGACAGCACCGTGGACGTCACGGGATTTTATCAGCGCATGCGGGTCACCGACCTGACGGAGCCAGACACGTCCTTGAGCCTTACCGGCCCAGACTACCTGGTGCTTCACGACGGTCTAGGGTACGGGGTCGAAACCCTGATTCGGCGGCCGGCGACGCACCGGTTCAGCGGCTGGATCAGCTACACCCTGTCTCGCAGCATCCGCAACGGCACGAACGGCGTGGTGCGCTCGGACTGGGATCAGCGCCATATCTTGAACCTGGTGATGAGCTACCGTCTCGGTGCCCGCACCACCCTGGGCGCGCGATTTCACTACAACTCAGGGCGAGAGGCTGCCCTGCCCCCACCCCCCCGGGTCGGGAGGGTCGAGCTCCCCGACTACTACCAGATCGACCTGCGCGCCGAGCGACGGTTCGTCTTCGATCGGTTCATCATGGATCTGTTCGCCGATTTCGCGAACGCAACCGTCAACACGCAGCTGGTCGAGTACGTCGCCACCTCACACGGACCGCGGCCGTCGCAGCTCCGCGTGGCCCTCCCCACCATCGGTGTCCACGGTGAATTCTAGTGTACGACGCGGGACGTGGAGCGGGGCCCCGCTTGTGGCATGCTTCGGCCCGTGCTGACGAAGCGGGGGCTGCTAGCTGTGATCGTCGGCTGCGGGCTCGTCTCGGGGCTCCAGGGCTGCACGCTCCCGGACACGTCCCAGCGCGGCTTTGGCTCGGAGCAGATCATGCGCGTTCGGGATTCGACGCTGGGTCTGCGGAGCTTCTTCGTCGACACCGACGCCATCTATCTCGCGCGAGCCATCCCGGGCCTGATTGCGCCGAGCGGGTCCAGTCAGCCCTACGATCGCTCGCTGCTGAACCTCAACACCGGTCTCGAGCTCCCCATCGCGGTCGGCGTGATGAGCGCGGTGTTGCTGCCCGCCAAGCAAGGCGACGGACGAACGCTGGTGATGGCGCACTTCGCTTCGGACGCCGACATCCCGCCCGACCTGGCCTTGCCGTCCCTACCCCCGGCCACGCTGACGTTCCTCGACGAGGTGAACGACACTTCGCTCGACATCGCAAACGTGATGATTCAGTACATCCCGCTACTCGGCGCCTCGCTGGGGGCCACCCGCTCGGACGCGATCCTGGTGGGACGGCCGGCGAAGGACGGCACCGCCGGCAAGTACACACCCTGGGCTGGTCAGCCAGAGGCCATCGCGCCCCTCCCGGATTCCGTGCGGCGGGTCGTGGGCCGGGACCACCTCGGCTTCGTGGCACTGACGGCGCCAACGGGCGACACGCAGAGCTTGACGCGCTTTCCCTTCGATGGCAGCGCCCCCCTCGAGCTCGTGCCCAGCCTGCTGGGGGCGCACATCACCGTCACCGCGGACGATGGCTCGACGCCGAACGCAGGTCCCGCCAAGCTCTCGCCGACAAACGCGCAGCCCGCGATCTACTGTCCCGATGTCGCCGGCACGCTCCCGCCGCCCGCCTGCCTGCTGTTTTACAACCGCGTCTTCGCCGACGGCTCGAACGGTGGGTTCATGCGCTTTCTCGACGACACCCGCGAGGCTCAGCTCCCGGGATCGCTGGGAGAGCAGCTGCTTGACGTCTTGCAGCTCGCGCCCGGGGGCGCTGACTCATTCTGGACGACGGCCCTCTCGCCCCTGCAGCGGCGGATGTATACCTGGCACGTCGGCGCGGAGCACGCCGCGAGCTGTGTCGTCCCCGTGGATGGCGGCACCAGCGACCTGGGCGTCACCGCGTGGGCGCCGAACGCAGGACGCTTCGCCAGCGTCGCGCAGTCGTCGTCGCAGACCACGGCCAGCCCAGGCCAGTGGAGGCTGATCGAGGGAACGGCAGGCACGGAGTGCCATCTGGTCGCGACCGGGACGAACCTGATCCGTCAGGCGTTGTTTTCACCCGCCGGCGATCGACTGGCCATGCTGGAGGTCGCGCCCGGGGGCGCGTCGACGCTCTACGTGGCCGACCCGGACGGCGGCGCACCGCAGGTGTCGCTGGCCGGGGCTTACTTCTTCAACATCGAGTTTCACGACGAACGGCACTTGCTGCTGTGGCACTCCAACACCGACGGCTACACCCTTTCCTGGCTGGATCTGTCCACCATTCCAGCGACCGAGCACCCCATCGCCGATCGCGTTCGCTGGGACACGCGCGGCTCATGGGCGTGGCTTTCGCCCACGTGGGTCCTCCTGGCCGACGCCGATCTGGAGCAGGACGGCTCCTACTCGCTGAACGTCGTCAACATCGACACGGGCGAGGTCCGGCTGGTGTCACGCGGCGTGGTCGACTTCCGCGCGTCTTGGGCCACCCCGCCGGCGGACGCCACTGAGCTGGTCGTCGCCTACACGGTCCGCGGCCGCACGGCCTCGTCCCAGGACGGCATCTGGGCGGCCCACATCCCGCTCGCGGACTTTCTCCCGGCTCCGTGATCCACCCGACCGTTGGCACCGCGCCACGTCCGGTTACAATCGCGCGAATGCCTCGTGCCAGCTTCGGTCGCGTGCTGCTGGCGACGGGAATTGCCGCCGTCTTGACGGCGGGCGCCGCCCGCGCGGACGACGCCGACGAGGACGCGCCCGCGCCAGCGCCCATCGTCTACTGGCGGACGCTGGAGACGCCGCACTTCCGCATTCATTTTTACGAGGCGGAGCGGCAGCTGGCCGAGCGCGCCACCGTCCTGGCGGAGCGGGCGTTCGCGAGCCTGACGCTCTACCTGAGGTGGGTGCCGAACGGGCGGATCGACATCTCGCTGGTCGACGCCACCGACAGCGCGAACGGCTACGCGAGCTCGCTGCCGAGCAACTACATCTACGCCTACGGCGTGCCTCCGGAGCCCCTGTTCAGCCTGAACGACTTCGATGATTGGCTCAACGTCCTCATCTCCCACGAGCTGACCCACGTGGTGCACCTCGACACCATCCTGGGGCTGCCTCGCCTCGTCGACACCGTGTTCGGCAAGATCCTGGCGCCGAACCTGGTGCAGCCGAACTGGTTCATCGAGGGTCTCGCCGTCCTCAACGAATCGCGCGTCACGACCGCCGGTCGCATCAGGAACTCGCTCTACGACATGTACCTCCGATCGGCGATCCTCGAGGATCGTTTTCACGGTATCGACGCCGTCTCGAACGGTCCCCTGGCGTTTCCCCAAGGCGAGGCCGCCTACCTGTACGGATCGCACTTCCTCAAGTACCTCGAGGACCGCTTCGGTCCCGAGAAGCTCGCCGAGCTGTCCCACCGCTACGCGCGCCGGCTGCTGCCGTTCGGCCTGAACAGGGTCGCGCGGGAGGTCTACGGGGAGCGCTACGATCAGCTGTGGGACGATTGGGTCGCGCTGTTGAAGCGACGATACGCGCTGCAAGCCGACGAGGTGGGTCGCAAGGGCCTCACCGTGGCCACGCGCCTGACGCTCGACGGAGAGGGCGCGGTCGGTGGCGCGCCCAGCCCGGGGCCCTCTCCGCACTACTTCGCAGACGGGCGCGGGGTCGTTTACTTGCGGGCGACGAGCTTCCAGCACCCGGCCTATGTCCTCTTCGACCCACGCACGAGGCAGAGCCGCGAGCTGTGGGAGGCTCACTCGGCCGGCGTGGCCTCCCCCACCCCGGACGGGCGAGGGATGGTGTTCGTCCAGGTGGCGCCCGTGCCGCTGCCGAGACGCGTGGGGGGTAACGACACCGCGTCGTGGGACGACTTGTTCCACCTCGACTTCGCGAGCGGCGAGCTCCGCCAGTTGACGCGGGGCCGGCGCGCCCATCAGCCCGACGTATCCCCCGACGGAAAGCGCATCGCCTGCACCATCGGGACGCGCACCGGCACCGAAGAGCTGGCGGTGGTCCCGATCGAGGGTGGCGCGCCCGACGTGCTGCTGCACAACCAGGCCGGCGAGATCGCCTACTCACCCGCCTGGTCGCCCGACGGAAAGCAGATCGCGTACTCCCGCTTCAAGCCGGGAGGATTTCACGACATTCACCTCTTCGACCTCGCGACGCGAACGGATCGGGCGCTGTGGGTTGACCGCGCGCTCGACATCGAGCCCCGGTTCTCCCCGGACGGCCGCTACGTGCTGTGGTCCTCCGACCGCACCGGCATCTACAACATCTTCGCGTACGAGCTGGCGAGCGGACGGATCTATCAGGTCACGAACGTGCTCGGCGGCGCGTTCCAGCCGACGGTCTCGCCGGACCTGCAGACGCTGGTCTTCACCGGCTTCTCCGCGGCGGGCTACGACCTCTATTCGGTCCCGTACACGCCGGCGCTCTGGCGCCTCGCCGAGCCATTCGTCAACGTGCGCGACGACGCGCCCGTGATCGCCGCCCCGGCGGGAGGTGTTCCGACGCACGAGTCGAATTACCAGCCCTGGCGCTACCTCTACCCCCATCACTGGGGGGTTCCCACGATCTCGCGCAACGACCTGGGCCTGGGCTCGGCGCTGACGTTCACCCTCGGGATGGCGGACCCCGTCGCCATCCACAACATCAACATGACCGCCCAGATCCCCACCGCGGCCGATCCCTCGCTGGCCCTCAGCTACAGCTACGCGCGCTTCTGGCCGCTGTTCGGGTTCGGCCTGACGCGCGCCGCGGCGACGCAGAACAACAGCCTCATCGTCGACGGACAATACAGGTCCTACCGGCAACACGCGGTCGTCGCGGCGGGGAGCGTCTCGCTGCCCGTCTTGCGGCGCGCCGACGCGCAGGGGGATCTGTCGTTTTCCTACACGCGGAGCGACTACGGCCCGGCCGATCCCTTCCCCGTCGCCGATCCAACCGGCGGGATCACCATCCCGCCGCAGACCGGACCCGACGCCAGCGTCAACGTCGGCTGGAGTTATTCCAACGCCCACGCCTGGACCCGGTCGATCAGCAGCCAGGAGGGCCGCACGCTGGGACTCAACCTGGGTATCGCAGACCCCAGCCTGGGCGGGAAGTACCACACCCTCTCGGCGGACTGGAGCTGGCGCGAATACACCACGATGCCGTGGGCGCGCCTCCAGGTCTTCGCGCTGCTGTACGCGGGCGGCGTCAGCGTCGGTGATCACCAGGGCTACTACGGTCTCGGAGGCTTCCAGCAGCAGGATCTCGTGCGCGCGCTGTTCTACCAGCGGCGGCAGTGTTGCCTGTTCCTGCGCGGCTACCCCGTCAACGCGGTTCAGGGCAACCAGTACCACCTGCTCTCGGCGGAGTACCGGCTTCCCCTCTTGCTGATCGAGAAGGGCTACTCGACCTTTCCGCTGTACCTGCGGCAGGTCCACGTCGCGTTCTTCACCGACGTCGGCAACGCGTTCAGCGGCGACTTCAGCCGCCACGGCTGGCGGACGGGGGTGGGCGGCGAGCTCCGCCTCGCGTTCAAGCTCGGCTACTACTTCGAGACGTTGCTGCAATTCGGGGTCGCCAAGGGCCTCGCGAAGGGCGGCGTGACCGACTACTACTGGGTCACCTCGTTCCCGTTTTTTTGAGCGCGCCGGGGTCGGACGGCGGAATGTTAAGGTGCGTCCTCGACCCTAGTACCCTAGCTCGCACCAGAACGGAGGCTTGATGGATCGAAAGCAGCGGGTGTTCATCTTTCTCACCGCCTTCTTCGTGGCGGCGCTGATCACGGGTGATTTCGTGGGAGGCAAGTTCTTCGTGCTGTTCGGTCGGAACTTCTCGGCGGGCATCATCCCATTCCCCCTGACGTTCGTGCTGACCGACGTGGTGAACGAGTTTTACGGCACCCATGGGGCGCGGCGCCTGACCTACGCAGGCCTGGTCGCGGCCATCTTCGTCTGGACCGTCATCAACATCGCGCTGGCGCTGCCCACCAGCCCCGATTCGCCGATCCCCGACGCCGTCTTCCGCGGTGCGTTCGGGACCTCGTCGCGGCTCTACGTCGCCTCGCTGACCGCCTACATCATCGGCCAGCTCCTCGACATCTCCATCTTCCAGGTCCTGCGCCGGGTGACCGGCCACCGCCTGTTGTGGCTGCGCTCGACGGGCTCCACCGTGCTCTCGCAGATCGTCGATAGCCTGTCGGTCAGCTTCGTGTTCCTGGTGGGAACGAAGCCGGTGGGCTTCATCGTGGGCAACGCCGCGAACAACTACGTGGGGAAGCTGGTGATGGCGGTGCTCCTGACTCCGCTCATCTACCTCGGCCACGGATTCTTTCGCCGCGTGTTCGCCATCCCGGAGAAGGACACGCCGGCGTTCACCTGACGGCGGCGGCTTCACACGACCGCCGCCACACAGTCAGGTCAGCAGTGCGACGTGGCCCTCAGGCCGCGGGAGGCGCGGCGGGAGCGACCGGCGGCGGCGGCGCCGCCGCGCCGAGGCCCAGCTTCGGCATCTCGGTGAGCGCCAGCGACAGCAGCTCGTCCATGCGCTTGACGTAAATGATCTCGATCTCCTTGCGGGGCTGCTCGGGGATCTCGACCACGTCCTTGCGATTCCGCTCGGGAAGGATGACCCGCTTGATGCCGGCGCGGTGAGCCGCGAGGAACTTCTCCTTTATGCCGCCCACCGGCAGCACGAGCCCCCGCAGGGTGATCTCGCCCGTCATCGCCACGTCGCTGCGAATCGGCTTGCCCGTCAGCATCGACGCCATCGCCACGAACATCGTCACACCGGCCGAGGGACCATCCTTGGGGATGGCGCCCGCAGGAATGTGCACGTGAATGTCGATCTTCTCGAGGAAGTTGTCGTCCAGCCCAAGCCACTTCGCGCGCGCGCGAATGAAGGACAGCGCCGCCTGCGCCGACTCCTTCATCACGTCGCCGAGCTGACCGGTCAGCACCAGCTGGCCCTTCCCGTTCATCTTCGTCGCCTCGATGAACAGGATGTCACCACCGACGGGGGTCCAGGCGAGGCCCGTCGCGACGCCCGGCTCGGCGGTGCGATCCGCCACCTCGGACATGTGCTTCGCGGGCCCCAGGAAGTCCGCGATCCGCTGGGTCGTGATGCGCTCGATCTCGGCTGACTTCCCCTCCGCGACCAGCACGGCGATCGCCCGGATGACGTTCGCCATCTCCCGCTCCAGGTTTCGCACCCCCGCCTCGCGCGTGTAGCTGTCGATCACCTCGGCCACCGCGGCGTCGTCGAAGAGGATCTTGTCCTTGGACAGCCCGTGCTCCTCGAGCTGCTTCGGGATCAGGAACTGCCGCGAGATGTTCAGCTTCTCCTCGCGTGTGTAACCCGGGAGCTCGAGCACCTCGAGCCGATCGCGCAAGGCCGGCGGAATCGGATCCATGATGTTCGCGGTTGCCACGAACATGACCTTGGAGAGATCGAAGGGCACCTCGAGGTAGTGGTCCGAGAACGTGTGGTTCTGCTCGGGATCGAGCACCTCCAGCAACGCCGCTGCCGGGTCGCCACGGAAGTCGTGTCCCAGCTTATCGAGCTCGTCCAGCATGAAGACCGGGTTGTTCGAGCCCGCCTTCTTCATGCCCTGGATCAGCCGCCCTGGCAGGGAGCCCACGTAAGTGCGGCGGTGGCCGCGAATCTCGGCCTCGTCGCGCACGCCGCCGAGCGAGATGCGGATGAACTTGCGTCCGAGCGATCGGGCGATCGACCGGCCGAGCGACGTCTTCCCGACGCCGGGCGGGCCGACCAGGCAAAGGATCGGGCCCTTCTTGTCGGCCTTCAGCTTGCGCACCGCCAGGTACTCGAGGATGCGCTTCTTCACCTTCTCGAGGTCGTAGTGGTCGCTGTTCAGGATGTCGCGCGCCGCCTGGATGTCGAGCTTGTCCTCGGTCGTGACCGACCACGGCAGCTCGACCAACCACTCGAGGTACGTCCGCGTCACGGTGTACTCCGCCGAGGACGGCTGCATCACCTTCAAACGCTCCAGCTGCTTCGTCGCCACCTTCTCGACGTCGGCGGGCATCTTGGCGGTCAGGATCTTCTCGCGGAAATCGTCCAGATCGCCGCCTGACTCGTCGATCTCGCCCAGCTCCTCCTTGATCGCCTTCAGCTGTTGGCGCAGGACGTACTCGCGCTGGTTGCGGCCCATCTCTTCCTGGACCTGGCTGTTGATCTTCTCGCGCACCTTCAGCACCTCGTGCTGGCGCGACAGGAACTGCAGCACCTTGCGGACCCGGGTCTTCAGATCGAAGGTCTCCAGGACGTCCTGCTTCTCGTCGACCTGAACGTCCAGGTTCGACGTGATGAGGTCGGCGAGCTGCCCTGGCTCCGTCACGCTGTCGACCAGCGCCGAAGCCTCCTTAGGCAACTCCGGCATCAGCTTGATCACCCGCTTGGCGACGTCCTTGAGGTTCATCACCAGCGCGTCCAACTCGACCTCGCCGCTCGGCTGATCGGGCAGCGGCTGCACCCGCGCGGTCATGAACGGCTCGACCCCCGTGCCTTCGAGCACGCGAATCCGGGAGACCCCTTGCAGGATCACGGAGAAGTTGTCCTTGGCCAGCTTGATGACCTTCAGGATGCGGGCCGCGCACCCCACGCTGTAGAGGTCGCCCGGCCCCGGCTCCTCCGTGCGGGCATCACGCTGGGTGACGATGCCGATGACCGGCCGCTCCTTCGAGATGGCCTCCTCGACCAGGCGAACCGACTTCTTGCGGCCAACGTCGATAGGGATGATCGATCCAGGGAACAGAACCGAGTTTCGCAGCGGGAGGATCGAGATAATCTCGGGAACCTCGACCGGACCCTCGGGGGGGCTCTTCTTGGCGGAAGCCATCGTCTTCGCAGTCTAGCGTTCCTGCGGGGATTCCGCCACGCGAGAAGCCGCCACGCGATAAGATCGAGCCGCCCCGTCCGATCCGCTCCGTCGAGCCGCCGGAGCGTTTGGCTACCTGCCCCGCTTCTCCGAGGCTGGCTTGGGCTGCGGGGTCATGAGAGCATGCACGGTGCCGCCGGAGGCGCCGTTGCTTCCGCCGCCCGCCGCCGCGCCCCCGCCGCCTTCAGCCTGGCGCTTGACGCCGTGGTGGGCGAGCACCTTCACCTCCAGGCGGCGCGCCATGTCGGGGTGATCGCGGAGAAACTGCTTCGCGTTTTCGCGGCCCTGCCCGATGCGCTCGCCCTCGAAGCCGAACCAGGCGCCAGACTTTTCCACGGCGCCGCACTCGGCGCCGAGATCGACGAGGTCGCCCTCGCGGCTGATGCCCTCTCCGTAGAGGATGTCGAACTCGACCTCCTTGAACGGCGCAGCCAGCTTGTTCTTCACCACCTTCACGCGCGTGCGGTTGCCGACGACCTTCTCGCCGTCCTTCAGCGCGCCGACACGACGGATGTCGAGCCGAACGCTCGAATAGAACTTCAGCGCGTTGCCGCCCGTGGTGGTCTCGGGGTTCCCGAACATCACGCCGATCTTCATGCGGATCTGGTTGATGAAGATGACGAGGGTGTTCGACTTGGAGATGGTGCCCGTCAGCTTTCGCAGCGCCTGGCTCATCAACCTCGCCTGCAAGCCCACGTGGGCGTCGCCCATCTCGCCTTCCAGCTCGGCCCGCGGCGTCAGGGCGGCCACGGAATCGACCACGATCACGTCCACCGCTCCGGAGCGGACCAGCATCTCGGTGATCTCCAGCGCCTGCTCCCCGCAGTCAGGCTGCGAGACCAGCAGGTCGTCCGTACGCACGCCCAGCTTCCGGGCGTATCCGACGTCGAGCGCGTGCTCGGCATCCACGAACGCGCAGATGCCGCCCAGCTTCTGCGCCTCGCCCACGGCGTGCAGCGCCAGCGTCGTCTTGCCTGACGACTCCGGGCCGTAGACCTCGATGACGCGCCCCCGGGGCAATCCTCCGACCCCGAGCGCGATGTCGAGGCCCAACGACCCGGTCGGCACCACCAGCACCTCGGGCGCCGTGGCGTCTTCTCCCAGGCGCATGATGCTGCCCTTGCCGAACTGCTTCTCGATCGTGGACACCGCCAGATCGATGGCCTTGTCTCGCTGAGCATCGCGCGCGCGCGGCGGCGCGGGGGCGACGACCGGCGACGTCGCCGGCACCGCAGCCAACTTCACGTCGGCTTTCGCCTCTGCCTTCGTGCTTTCACCCTTGTCCGTCGTGGCCATCGTGTCCTCCGTTGTCCGTTTTGGGATATCGAGAAGGGCCCCTTTCGAGGTCCTCGAATTCACTGAAGCAGCGGCGCCCGCCCCCGAAGCACGTACGTCGAGCCCTCACGCCCGAGCCGACTCTCGTACACATCGAGCGCCGCCACCGGAAACGTGCCGAAGCCACGCGATCGCAGGGGCTCGAGTGCCCGGCGCGCGTCCACGCCCTGTTTGCAACGCCCCACGGTGATGTGCGGCCGAAACGGCCGGCGCGGCTCGGAGCGATCCGTCCGCCACAGACCGAGGCGCTCCCCCACCCGCTCCATCACGTCGGCGAGCTCCTGGAGCCGGCCGTCGTCGGCCTCGACGCCCGCCCAGATTGTGGTCGCCTGGCGCGCATCGGGAAAAGCGCCGAAGCCTCGCACCGTCGCCTGGAAGGTCCTGCCGAGAACACCCTCCTCGAGGAGAGCGGCCGCTAGCTTCGCCAGATGGTCCACGGCGACGTCACCCAGGAACTTCAGGGTGACGTGCAGGTTCTCGACCTTGCGCGACCACTTCACGGTGGGCAGGTCTGCAGAGAGACCCTTCGCCGCGCCCAGGAGCTCCGTCTGAAGGGACGGAGGTAAGGGCAGCGCCACGAAGCTCCTCACCTTTGCGGTGCCTCCGTCCACGGCGCCGGCAACCACGTTGCCCGGTCCATGGACCCCGATCGGGGCCTCCCTCATCGCGCCTTCCGGTTGTCGAAGTAACGGCGCGCCATGTCCAGCCCGAAATAGGCGGCGGCGCGCCGCACCTGCTCGCGGTTCCCCGCGAAGAGCTTCGTCGCCAGCCGCGGCGTGCCCGGACCGACGCAGGCGAAGCACACCGTCCCCACCGGCTTCTCGGGTGTCGCGCCACCGGGGCCCGCGATCCCCGTGATCCCGACCGCCAGCGTCGAGCTACACAACTTCTGCGCCCCCTCGGCCATCTCGCGCGCGCAGGGCTCGCTGACCGCGCCGAACGTGGCAATGGTCTCGGGCTTCACGCTCAAGAGCTGCCGCTTCATGTCGTCGGAGTACGCCATGACGCCCCCGAGGAAATACGCGCTCGAGCCGGGCACCGACGTCAACAACTCGCCGGCGAAGCCACCCGTGCAGGACTCGGCCAGCGCCACCGTCGCCGGGTGCGCCGCCAGCGCGCGGCCCACCGCCGCGGGAAACGTGTCGTCGTCGATGCCGTAGATGCCGGGGCCGATGCGCTTGCGCAGATCGGCGTCGACCTTCTCCAGGATCTCCTTGGCGCGAACCGGATCCGGGTTCCGCACGATCACCTTCACGTGATTCTCCGGCGACGCGGTACGAAAGTGCAGCGTGGCGTCAGGGACGTTGTCGAGCAAACCCGCCAGGCGGTGGTCGATGTGCGATTCGCCCATCCCGTAGACGTGCCACGTCCGCACCGCGCGCGGTCCGACCGAGGTCTCTGCCAGCTTCCGGGTCAGCCGGGGCGCCACGTGGTCGGCGAAGATCTTCTGCATCTCGCGGGGGACGCCTGGCAAGAAATACCCGTCGGCACCGCCCAGGTTGATGCAAAAGCCAGGCGCTATGCCGGCCGCGTTGGGCATGGCTTCCGCCCCAGCCGGCACCCGCACCTGGCGCAGGTTGTTGGGCGTCAGCTCGAAGCCATGCGTCGAGAACCGCTGCTTCATCGCCTCGAGCGACGGACCATGAGCCTGACTCTCGACGCCGAGCAGGTCGGACACGACGTCCACCGTTCGATCGTCCTCGGTGGGCCCGAGGCCTCCCGTCGCGACGACGACGTCGCACACCGGTCTGAGGCGAAGCAACACCCCGCGAATGGCGGCCGGATCGTCGGACACGACGACCTGTTCGACGATGTCCACGCCAAGCTCGAAGAGGCGCTCGGACAGAAAGGCGGCGTTCCCGTTCGCCACCTCCCCGCGAAGAACCTCGTCACCGATCGCCAGCAGCGCCGCCCTGATTCGCTCTCGCGGAGGACTAGACATTTGCGCAGTACCCTAACGAGCGGCCTCGAACGTGTCAAGAGCCGATCCATCAACATTCGGGTCCTGGGGGCGGAGGCGGCACCATGGCAAGCCGGAGGAGCGCGAATGCTCGACCCGTCAAAACGCGGCGTCGAGGGCGACCTCTCCGGTGACACCGACCTGGTACGCGGACACCCGCCGCTCGAAGAAGTTCGCGACCTCCTGGACGTCCTGCAGGTCCATGAAGGGGAACGGGTTGCGGGCGTCGTAGACCGGCGGCAGGCCGAGCGCCGCTAGCCGCTGATCCGCGACGTACTCCAGATACTGGCGCATGTCCCGCGCTGACAAGCCGGCGACGCCGCCCGAGAGCAGGTCCTCGGCGAATTGCGCCTCGCAGGCGATCGCCTCGTCGAGCATCTCGTGCACGTTCGCCACCAGCGCGTCGTCGAACAGGTCGGGCTCCTCGGCGCGCGCCGTGCGAACCACCTCGAAGGCGAAGGCCATGTGCGCGCTCTCGTCGCGGAAGACCCAATTCGTCCCGCCCGCCAGACCGTGCAGCAGGCCGCGCGATCGCAGGAAGTACACGTAGGCGAACGCCGCGAAGAAGAACAGGCCCTCGACGCACGCGGCGAAGCAGACCAGGTTCAGCATGAAGCGGCGGCGATCGGCGCGCGTCCGCAGCTGGTCGAGCGTCTGGATCGAGTCGATCCACTTCAGACAGAACGCAGCCTTCCGCCGGATCGACGGGATGTTGTCCACGGCGGCGAACGCCTGCGCGCGCGCGCCGGCGTCGGGGACATAGGTGTCGAGCAGCGTCAGGTAGAACTGCACGTGCAGCGCCTCCTCGTACAGCTGTCGCGACAGATAGAGGCGCGCCTCGGGCGCGTTCACGTGGCGGTACAGGTTCAGCACCAGGTTGTTGGCGACAATCGAGTCCCCCGTGGCGAAGAACGCGATCAGCCGCTCGATGAGGTGCCGGTCCGCCGCCGACATCCGCTCGCGCAGATCGCGGACGTCCGTAGAGAAATCGACCTCCTCCACCGTCCAGGTGTTCTTGATGGCGTCGCGGTACATGTCGAAGAACTGCGGGTAAGCCATGGGCCGCAGCGTCAGCTTCAACCCGGGTTCGAGCAGCATGGCTACTGACACGCCTCGCATGTGCCCGGGTTCTCGAGCGAGCACGCCACCGCCGCCGCCGGGTCCGCGGCGACCGCATCGGCAGCCGCCGTCTGAGCCATCGTCGTGGTCATCGTCGTGGTCTTGGCGATCTCCGTCGCCGGACGCGAACGAAGGTAGTAGGTGGTCTTGAGGCCGCGCTTCCAGGCGTGAAAGTACATCGCCGAGAGCGCGCCGACGCTGGGGCTCTCGATGAACAGGTTCAGCGATTGCCCCTGATCGATGAAGGCCCCGCGATCGGCCGCCATGTCGATGAGCGCCCGCATCGGCAGCTCCCACGCCGTGCGATAGAGCGCCCGCGCTTCGTCCGACAGTCCCGGCAACCGCTGCACGGAGCCGTTCGCCTGCTTCAGGGCCGCGCGCGTGGCGTCCGTCCACAACCCCAGCGCCTTCAGGTCATCGACCAGGAAGCGGTTGACCTGCAAGAAGTCGCCCGACAACGTCTCGCGCTTCCACAGGTTCGACACCTGCGGCTCGATGCATTCGTAGCAGCCCGCGATGGACGCGATCGTCGCGGTGGGCGCGATCGCCACCAGCAGCGAGTTCCGCAGGCCGGTCTTTCCGATGCGGGCCTTGAGCGCCGTGTACCGCTCGACGTCGGCCGGCGTCCGCCCCGCGAGCTCCGGCTGCAGCATCCCCTGCGCGGCGCGCGTGTCGGCGAAGGCGGGGTGCGCGCCCAGCTCCTCGGCCAGCGCGGCCGACGTCTCGAGCGCCGCCAGGTAGACCTCCTCCTGAACACGGGTCGACAGCGCGCGCGCCGCCTCCGAATCGAACGGCAGCCGCGCCGCGAACAAGACGTCCTGCAGCCCCATCACGCCCAGGCCGACGGGGCGCCAGCGCGCGTTGGCCGCCCGGGCGGACGGGATCGGGTAGTAGTTCAGATCGATCACGCGATCGAGCTGCCGCACCGCCACCCGCACGCTCGCCGCCAGCTTGTGAAAGTCGATCTTCCCGTCGACCAGGTGGCGCGCCAGGTTCAGCGAGCCCAGGTTGCACACGGCCGTCTCGTCCGCGGAGGTCACCTCCAGGATCTCCGTGCACAGGTTCGACAGGTGGACGACGTTGCCGGCCGCCGCCGTCTGGTTGCAGCGCGCGTTCGCCGTGTCCTTGAAGGTCATCCACCCGTTCCCCGTCTCCGCCAGCGTCCGTATCATGCGGGCGTAGAGCTCGCGCGCCCGCACGCGGCGCGCCGCGAGGCCAGCCGCCTCGGCGGCCTCGTAGGCCTCGTCGAACGGCGCGCCCCACAGATCTGGCAGCGCGGGCACGACCTTGGGGTCGAACAGCGACCACATCTCGTCGCGCTCCACCCGCCGCATGAACAGGTCCGGGATCCAGTTGGCCAGGTTCAGGTTATGGGTGCGGCTCGCCTCGTCCCCGGTGTTGTCGCGCAGCTCGAGGAACGCGTCGACGTCGGCGTGCCACGGCTCGAGGTACACGCAACACGCACCCTTGCGCTTGCCGCCCTGATTCACCGCCGCGACCGATGAATCCAGCGTCTTCAGCCAGGGCACGATGCCGTTCGAGTGGCCGTTCGTCGCCTGGATGAGCGATCCCCGCGAGCGCACGCGGTGATAGGCGATGCCGATCCCCCCCGAGAACTTGGACAGCATAGCCACGTCCGCGTATCGCTGGTAGATCGACTCCAGGTGATCGGCCGGCGAATCGAGCAGGAAGCACGACGACAGCTGCTCGTGCACCGTTCCGGCGTTGAACAGCGTCGGTGAGCTGGGCAGGTACTCGAGCGACGACATCAGGTCGTAGAGCTCGACCGCCGCCGCGACGGACTCGGTCAGCGCGCAGGCGACGCGCATGAAGAACTGCTGCGGCGTCTCCACCACCTCGCGCCCGGTAGGATTCTTCAGCAGGTAGCGGTCGTAGAGCGTCCGCAGGCCGAAGTATTCGAAGCGATCCGTGCGCGCCGGATCGACGGCGTCGTTCAGCTTGCGCGCGTGATCGCCCACGAAGCGCGCCAGGCGCTCGTTGACCAGGCCGAGGCGATGCCCGGCCGCGATCGACTGCGAGAAGGAGTGGACCTCCCGGTTGCGAACCTCCTTGTCGATGAACGTGGCCAGCAGCCGCGCCGCCAGCCGCGAATAGTTGGGCTCCTCGATGATCAGCGCGGCCGCGGTGCGGATCGACAGCTGATCCAGCTCTCGGGTGGTCGCGCCGTCGTAGAGCCCGCTGATCGTCTTGGTGGCGACGCGCAACGAATCGACGCCGCCGAGACCGCCGCAGCACCGGCCGACGGCGCGGACGATCTTGTTGACGTCGACGGGCTCGAAGGCCCCGCTGCGCTTCCTCACCCGCATCGATGTGGCCGCACCACCCTCGTCGCCGGCCGGCCGGCGCGTGGATGCTGCCGGCGATCGATGCGGGGTCTCCCTCTCGCTGCGCGTCTCGGAGTGACTTTCCATGCTCGTTCCTCCATCTTTCCCGCGGATGGCGTGCCGCCCGAGCGAAAGCAGAGGAACGCGCGCGCGCGCGAACACAGATGCTCTCCCCCGAGAGGCACGTGGCGATTCACGCGGAATCCGCGTGAGCTCCTGGCAGGTCTTCGGACTTGCAGGCCCTTCGCCGTAAGGCGAATCCCTACTCACCGTCGCTTCCCAGGCCCTCCGGATTCACGTCCGGCGAGTCCCAGTGCGTCTGACGATTTTCGCTCCTGCTCACCGCTGCGGGGCAGTCCCGGATTTCCACCGGGTTCCCTTTTCAGCACCAGGCCGGCTTGCGCCAGGTGCACCAGTAACGTGATGCAATGTATCGTCACTCATCGTCGCAGTCAACCACTAATTGTGTGCCCGTGTTCGTTCGCCCCCCATCTGTAGGGGCACCGAGCAGAAACGACGCTGCGGCGCGTCCGCGACCGGGCGGGAGGCGGGTTTGAAAATTGCGGCTCTGGCTTTCGCGCGGTCGCCGGTGCGGTGCATGATGGTCGGCCAAACCATGTCTTCCGAGATCGTCATTCGTCAGGCCACCCAGGATGACCTCGTGGCGCTGGGCCGCCTCGGCTCGACGCTGGTCCGTATTCACCACGGCTTCGACGCGGCGAGGTTCATGGCGCCCCCGCGCGACGCCGCCGATGGCTACGGCTGGTTCCTCGGCTCTCAGCTCGACAAGGCGGACGCGCTCGTGCTGGTCGCGGAGCACGACGGCAAGGTGATCGGATATGTCTACGGGAGCCTCGAAGGCATGTCCTGGAAGGAGCTCCGTGGGCCCGCGGGCTTCATCCATGACGTGGTCGTGGATGAGGCCTCGCAGGGCCAGGGCATCGGGACCGCGTTGCTGCAAGCGGCGGCGGGCTGGCTGGAGGAGCACGGCGCGCCGCGCGTGATGCTGTGGACGGCGGAGGCAAACCCGTCGGCGCGGCGGTTGTTCGAGCGCCTGGGATTTCGGAGCACCATGGTCGAGATGACCCGCGAGCCGACCCCGAAGACCCCACAGAATTGACCGCCTCTTCCCACCCCGGTAACCTCGATCCCCGCGCCCCGCAATGCGAATTCGTTACGCCGCTAAGACCGATGTCGGCATGAAGCGCACGCACAACGAGGATTATTTCTCGTTGATCGAGCAGGACCAGCTATTTCTGGTGGCCGACGGCATGGGGGGACATGCCTCGGGCGAGGTCGCTTCGAAGATGGCCACCGAGACCATCCAGGAGTTCTTCACGCGCAGCCAGGACGACGAAATCACCTGGCCCTACAAGATGGACGGCGCCCTCTCCTTCGTGGAGAACCGACTGGTCGTCGGGGTCAAGATGGCCAACCAGCGCATCTACGAAGCGGCGCTCCGGGACCTGCGGCTGAAGGGCATGGGGACCACGATCGTCGGCGGCCAGATCGTGGGCGACAAGCTGTACCTCGCGCATGTCGGCGACTCGCGCTGCTACCGGGTGCGGGGCGCCCAGATCCATCAGATGACGCGCGACCACTCCCTGCTCGAGGACTACAAGGATGCCAAGCCCGGCATGTCCGACGAGGAGCAGAAGAAGTTTCCCCACAAGAACGTCATCACCCGGGCCCTCGGCATGCGGGACACGGTGCAGGTGGACATCCATGCCCAGGACATCCAGAGCGGCGACATCTACGTGTTCTGTTCGGACGGCCTGTCGGGAATGATCGACGACGAAGCGATCCTCAAGATCGTCGTCGCGAACCCCGAGCTCGAGCAGGCGGTGTCGGCGCTGGTCGATGCCGCCAACCATGCCGGCGGCACAGACAACGTCACCGTGTTGGCCTTGCAGTGCGTGGGATAAGCCAAGGGACCCTCAAAGGACCCTCCAAATCCCCCGCCGGACGGCCACCCGAAAGGCGCCGCGCGTGGTAAAAGCGGGCGCATGAGCGGGTCGGAGAAATCGCCTCCGAGGGCGAACGAAGGGGTCGTGACGGCCGAGCGTTTCGACGAGATCCTCCTGCGCTTGCGCGGCGTGGTGGACAAGCTCGAGACCGGAAACCTTCCTCTCGAAGACAGCTTGAAGTTCTTCGAGGAGGGCATCGACCTTTGCCGCCGCGGGGCCTCGATCCTGGACTCGGCAGAGCGCAAGGTCGAGGTGCTGCTGTCCGGTTCGGGCGAAGCGCCGCGCACGACGCCGTTCGAAACGTCGCCGAACGATGCCGACTGAGGCGCTGTCGCACCGCGCGGCCCTGGCGCCCGATGCGGCAACCGATTGGCGCGCGTGGGTGGCGGCCCGTCGCGCCGAGATCGAGGACGTGCTCGACGCCCGTCTGCTTGCCCCCGGCGCGGGCGAGGATCCGGGCCGCCTGATCGAGGCCATGCGCTACTCGTTGCTGGCGCCGGGAAAGCGGCTGCGACCCGTCCTGGCGCTGGCGGCGGCCGAGGCGGCCGGCGAGTTCTTCGACGGTCCCATCCGGCTAGCGGCGGCGGCGGTGGAGCTGGTCCACTGCTATTCGCTGATCCACGACGATCTGCCGGCCATGGACGACGACGATTTCCGGCGCGGCAAGCCCAGCAACCACAAGGTGTTCGGGGAGGCGACGGCGATCCTGGCCGGCGATGGTCTGCTGACGCTGGCGTTCGATTGGCTGGCAGAGTCTGGAGAGCGCGCCGGTCGGCCGCGGGCGTTCGGGCGAGCCGCGCTGGCGCTCGCTCGGGGCGCGGGGGTGGTGGGCATGGTGCGCGGCCAAGCGCGGGACCTGGGGGGGCCACCGCCCTCTTCGTTCGAACATCTGGAGCGCCTGCACGCCGAGAAGACCGGCGCCCTTTTCCGCGCCGCCCTCGAGGTCGGCGCCCACGCGTCGAGCGCGTCTCCGGCCGACGTGGCGACGCTGGCCCGCTTCGGCGAGCGCTTCGGCGTCGCCTTTCAGCATGCTGACGATCTGGACGACGCGGATCACCCCGAGCACGCGGGGCGCGCGCGGTCGCAGATGCAGGCCCTCGTGAGCGACGCCCTGGCGGCGCTCGACGCCCTTGCGCAACCCGAGCGCGGCGGTCCCCTCCGGGGCCTGGCCCGGGCGCTTCTCGACGACAAGTAGGCAGCGGTAGCAGCGGCGGCGAAGGCCCCAGGGCGCGCGCCTCGGGCGCCCACCGCTCGAGACCGACACGCGAAATCGAGACGGCTCGAATTGGCTATGTTACGATCGGACCCCGGATCATGCCCGACGAGAAAACGCGCATGTTCGAGCCCCCTGCGACGGCTGCCACCGGGGAGAAGAGAGATCGCGCTTACCTGATCGTCCTGGCCGGCTCGGCTGTAGGCGAGATGTACAAGCTGGGTCAGGAGCGCACGATCATTGGCCGCGGCGGCAAAGCCCAGATCCGCTTGATCGATGACGGCATCTCGCGCGAGCACGCCGAGATCTATCTGGACGGCGGCGAGGTGATGCTGCACGACCTCGGCTCGACGAACGGGACCTTCTGCAACGGCGTGAAGGTGGACACGCGCACCCTCGCCGACGGCGACAAGATCCTGGTCGGCTCAACGACCATCCTGAAGTTCACCTACCACGACAACCTGGACGAGGTGTTCCAGCGGCAGATGTACGAGTCGTCCCTGCGCGACGGCCTCACGAAGGCGTTCAACAAGAAATATTTCACGGACCGGCTCGAGAGCGAGTTCACGTTCGCGCTCCGGCACACCTCGCCGCTCGCCCTGGTGATGTTCGACATCGATCACTTCAAGAAGGTGAACGACACCTATGGCCACCCTGCCGGCGACGCCATCTTGACCGACCTGTCCGCGCTGATCATGATCTCGCTTCGGACCGAGGACATCTTCGCGCGCTATGGCGGCGAGGAGTTCGCCGTCATTTGCCGCGGCTCGGATCTGGCGCAGGGCCAGGTCATCGGCGAGAGGTTGCGCCGCGCCGCCGAGGGACGGCAGTTCACCTTTCAGGACAAGATCATCCCCGTCACCATCAGCGTCGGCGTGGCTGCGCTGCCCGATCCCGCCGTCAAGGACGCGGCGGCGTTCGTGGTGGCCGCCGACGAGGCGCTGTATCGGTCGAAGCAGGGCGGGCGAAACCGCGTATCCCTGCACCTGCCGCTCTGACGACGTCTCTTCCTACGCGAGAAGTTGCGGGGCGGAAGTTCGATCTCTACTCTCGCACGGTGGTTCGTCGCGCGCGCTCTCTCTGGCCCTTTCGCGCCGCCATCCTTGCCTGGGCCTTGACGGTGGCCGTTGGCGCGTCATTGGCCGCGCCGGCGAGGGCCTCGGCCGGGGACAGCGATGACGACGAGGCGGCCGCCGCGCCCCCAGCGCGCTCCGCGAAGGGCGCCCGGTCCGGCGGCCCGCCGGTCGCGTTCGACGCGCGCTGGCTGCAGCCGTTCTTCGCGGGACCGCTGGCACGCCAGGCCGCCGCCGAGCTCCGTCAGGAGCGCTGGGCGACTGCGGAGTCGGGTTTCACGAAGGCGGCGGCGAAGATGCCACCGGGCTCCGACGAGCGCGGCGCAGCCCGATACCTGGCCACGCTGGCGAAGGCGAGCCAGTCGAAGTGGACCGAGGCGGCGACAGGCTTCCAGGCGCTGTTCCGCGACTACCCGCGGCTCGCGCCCTACCACGCCTACAACGCAGCCCGATGCCTGCTGCGCGCGGGGGACGCGGACGCCGCGCTGACCTGGTCCGCCCGCGTGCCCGCCGGAACCGTCCCGGAGGCGGAGGGCGTCCTCGTTCGCATCGACGCCCTGCGGGCGCTCGGCCGATGGCGGGAGGTCGCGGACACGACGGCGTCCTACCTCGCCGACTTCCCGGCCGGACCACGACGGATCGAGGCCACCTTCAAGCGAGCTGAGGCGCTGGAGAAGGAGCTCGAGGACCGCGAGGGGACGGCGAGCGACGTGGACCTGGCAGACATCACGGCGCTCTACCGGCGGGCCTGGACGGAGGCGCCGCTCGAGCCGTGGGGCGACCGGGCGGCGGAGCGGCTGGAGGCCATCGCCACCTCGCTGCCCGCGCCCGAGGCGAAGCTGGTGCGCACGCACATCGCCACCGAGTGGCTCGGGCGCGGCATGGTGCTGTTCGATCGCAATCGCAACGGCGAAGCGGAGGCGGCGTTCGGCAGCGCGCTGGCGGCGCCCGGCCTGACCATCGATCTCGAGTGTCGCGCCCGCTACCACCTGGCGCAGTCCGTCTGGAAGCTTCGGCAGCGGCCGCGGGCGGCGCCGCTCTTCGACGCCGCCGAGGCCGCGTGCAAGCGCGCCGGAAACACCGACCTGCACGCCAAGGCCCTGTATCAAGGGGCGCGTTCCTGGGCCGCCGCGGGCGACCGCGCGGCGGCGGCGCAACGGTACCTGCGGGTGGAGACCGAGCACGCCGATCACAGCTACGCGGACGACGCGCGGCTCCGCTCGGCGGAGCTCGCGCAAGACGCGGGTGACGAGGAGGGAGCCGCGAAGCTGCTGATGGAGATCCCCACCCGCTATCCGCAGGGCGACTTGCTGGGCGAGGCGCTGTGGCGCCTCGCCCTCGCGGCCTGGCGGGCCGGACGCTACGGCGACGCCCTGCGCTGGCTGGACGAGAACATCGAGCGGATCCCGCACGAGGACATCTGGTACGCGGAGGGGCGCGCGCTCTACTGGAAGGCGCGCATCCTCGACAAGCTCGGGAACCACGAGGGCGCGCGCACGTACTACGAGCGCGCGATCCGCGAGTACCCGCTGTCCGTCTACGCGCTGCTCGGATTCGCCCGCCTGGAGGAGTCGGCCCCGAAGGTGCGGGCGCGCCTGCTGCACGCGCTGCACGACGCGCAAAGGCCGCAGCCGTTTCACTTCGGTGCCCGTCCCCTGTTCGGCGAGCCGGGGTTTCGCCGCGCGGTGGAGCTCTGTCGCATGGGCCAGGGCGGCGACGCGCGCCGCGAGCTGGCCCGGCTGGGACTGACGACGGCGGGAGAGAAGCACGCCGCGGGGGGACGGCGCGACAGCGACGACCTGCTCTGGATCGCGGCGGTGCTGCTCGATCGCGGCGGCGTGTGGAGCGCGTCGCATTCGATACCGCGCTACACCGTAACCGACTACGCGCGGGCGTACCCGGCGGGGTTGGGCGCCACGAAGTGGCAGCTGTCGTACCCGCGGGCCTTCCCCGAGCTGGTGGCCAGCAACGCCCGCGCGAACCAGCTCCCCGAGGCCCTCCAGCTCGCCATCATGCGCGAGGAGAGCGCGTTTTCGCCCCGCATCGAGTCGTTCGCGAACGCCATCGGCCTGACGCAGATGTTGATCAAGACGGCGCGCCGGTTCTCGAACGGTCAGGCGGTCACGCGCGAGGCGCTCATGGATCCGGTCAAGAACCTGGAGTACGGCTCGCGCTTCCTCGGGTTCTTGTGGACCCACTTCGGGAAGGTCGCGCCGCTGGCTATCGCCGGCTACAACGCGGGCGAAGGCGCCGTGGATCGCTGGCTCTCCGAGCGCGGCGGGCTGGCGCTCGACGAGTTCATGGAGACCATTCCCTTCGACGAGACCCGCAACTACACGAAGCGGGTCCTCGCCTCTTACTTCGCCTATTCCTGGCTCTACGACGTCAAGCACCCGGTCCCCGCCATCCCGAGCCGCGCGCGTCCGTGAGTCGCCGGCCGCGTGCCCCGGGATGCTACGCTTGCCCGATGCGCTGGGCGTCCGCCGTCGTGGGAGCTTGCATCGTCGTCGCCCTCGGGGGCGCCGGGTGCGACTCCGGGGTCTGCGCGCCCGTCGACGGGGGGACGCAGGGCGTGGCTTACTCGATTGCCGTGCTCCCCGACACCCAGTATTACGCCTCGAGCTGGCCCGAGATCTTCCAGGCCCAGACCCGCTGGCTCGTCGACAACCGCGCTCCCGAACAGCTCGCGTTCGTCCTGCACACGGGCGACATCGTCGACTCCGACGTCCCCCAGCAGTGGCAGGTGGCGTCCCAGGCGCTGCACGCGCTCGACGATCAGGTCCCCTACGTCATCACCGCGGGCAACCACGACTACCTGACCCTCGCCGATCGGATGGGGATGGGCAACAGCTACTTCCCGGCCGCTGACTTCGCGCGCTTTCCCTGGTTTCAGGGGACCTTCGAGGTCGATCACATCGAGAACAGCTTCAGCCTGTTCACCGTCCCCGACGGGCGCTGGCTGGTCATCGCGCTGGAGTTCGGCCCGCGCGACGAGGTGCTGGCCTGGGCCAACGACATCCTCGCCACGTTCCCCGACACGCGGGCCATCATCATCACGCACGCCTACCTCTACCGGGACAACAGCCGGTACGACCACGTCGGCTCCCCCGGCCAGCAGTTCAACCCCCACGAGTACGTCATGATGGGACAGCTCGGTTCGACCATCAACGACGGGGAGGAGATCTGGACCAAGCTCGTCGCGCCCAACAGCAACGTGAAGCTCGTGTTTTCTGGGCACGACGTCAACGGCCGCGGAATCCCGCCGGGGACCGCGGCGCGACTGACCAGCGTGCGCGCCGACGGCACGACGGTCCACCAGATCCTGGCGAACTACCAGACGTGCACGGCGCCCCCGTGCGAGGCGGTTCACGGCGGCAACGGCTTCCTGCGACTGCTCCACTTCCCTGTCGGCGGCGGGCAGGTCGCGGTCGAGACCTACTCGCCGTATCTCGACCAATCGCTCGTCGACGCGGACAACCGGTTCACGCTCGACATGAACTGACTACCAAATTGAGGAGCCCCGTCTGACGACCCACGTTCCCCGGCGCAGTGGCGCCCGGATCCACAAGCACGCGGCGCGCGCGTGCGCCATGTGCCGTCCGTGCGGCGTCTACGCCTATTCGAGCCTGACCACAATCTCGTTGGAAACGACCGGGCCAGGAGGAGTCACTCCCGATGGATCTGGAAACTCGATATGTGCAGAAGCCCCCCGGGCTGTTCAATTTCGGCAAGGCCGGTTGCCGCCCGGGTTCGGCCTGCTCGTTGTAGGTTTCGACTTTTCCGGCGGCGTCGTCGACAATGGGGCGCGATGCGAACGTGGAGCTTCCCTCGTTTTGCCTGCCTGGCTCTCGCCGGGCTGGGCCTTGCCTGCAACGGTAACCTGGTCCAAAGCCACACCGAGGAACCGCAGGCGCCCTCGACATTGATCGCCGAGCAGAGGGCGCGTTTCGCCATCGTGGGCGCGGTCTCGGTGATATCGGCCCCAGGGTTGATCGTGCCGTCCAGCATTCCCGACGAGCTGCGGGAGTGGGTGCAGCGGTACATGGATCAGGTCGGGCTACGGGTCGTCGCGGATCCCGGGCAACCGCACGACCTCGACATCACCCTGACGTTGGCGGTGAACGGCGCCGCGGTGCTGATGCGGGGGAACGCCGCGATGGACATTCGCGTGGGGCCCCAACCCATCGAGAAGCTGGCCACCGAAGAGCGGATCGATCCGGCGAACGGCTTCGGCCGATCGCTGGCCCGCGATCTGGTCGAGGCGCTGGTTCACTCGGCGCGGGTCGCCGACGCGGCGGACGCGGCCGTCGCGAAGGATGCCGCTCCCGGCCCCACCGTGGCCGGGAGCCCGCCGAGGACAGCCGGCGCCCGATCGCCGACGGAGGCGCCGCCGCTCGCGCAGGGCCCAGCCGAAGCAAGCCTGCCCGCCACGGGCGCGACCGGCACCGGACTGGTCTCCGCCTTGGCGCCGCCTCCGGCGACGACGGGCACCGCCGGCGCCCCGGACATCGCCGCCGCGAAGGTCCACACGCGACAGGGCGCGGCCTTCTATGATCTCGGCCGCTATTCGGACGCGAACGCCGAGTTCGAACGCGCATACCTGATCGAGCAAGATCCGGCCCTGCTCTACAACATGGGTCAGTGCCACCGGAAGCTGGGGAAGGGCGACGAGGCCGTGCACTTCTTTCGCACCTACCTGCGCCGCTCGCCCAACGGCCCGTTCGCCGGCGCGGCCGAGAAACGAATCAAGGAGATCGAGGCGGAGTCCGCGCCCAAGCCGAAAAAATAGCGGATCGCGCTGGCCCCTCGAGGCGGCGTAGCCGCGCGCTTACTTCTTCTTCTTCCGCTTGAAGAATCCCGCCTTCTCCGGGTTCACGCGCTGGCCCCCGGCGGCGGCGTAGGCGCGCAGGTGCGCTTCCTCTTCCGCGCCGAGATGCGTGGGAACGACGACCTTGATGTGGGCGACGAGGTCGCCGGTCCCGCGCCCGTCGACGCGCGGCAGACCCTTCCCGCGCAAGGTCACCGTGTCGCCGGGCTGGGTGCCGGCCGGCAGCTCGATCTCCTCCGTCGCGCCCGCGTCCTCCGCGGATTTGGCCACCAGGATCGGGACGGTGATGCGATCGCCGAGCGCCGCCTGTGGGAAGCTGACGGCCACCTCGGTGTGCAGATCGACGCCATCGCGCTCGAAGCGCGGATCTGCCTCCACGGCGATGACGACGTACAAGTTCCCGGCGCGCCCGCCCGGGGCGGCCTCGCCCCGGCCAACCAGCCGCAGCGTCGATCCGTCCTCGACCCCGGCGGGGATGTTCACCTGCAGGGTATCGAGCTGGCGCTCGACGCCGGCGCCCTCGCAGGTGGGACACACGCGACGAATCACCTTGCCCTGCCCTCGGCAAACGGGGCAGGTGGTGGCGATGCGAAGGAACCCTTGCGCGTGAAGGACCTGCCCGCGTCCCCCGCACTGCTGGCACGTCTCCGGCTGGGTGCCGGGGGCGGCCCCCGAACCGTGGCACGTCGAGCAGGCCACGCGCCGCTGGATGGCGATCTCCTTCGTGGCGCCGGTGGCGGCCTCCAGCAGGCTCAGCGTCACGCGCGTTTCGATGTCCGCGCCGCGCGCCTGCGCGCGCCCAGCCGAGCCGCGCCCGCCGCCGCCAAACATGTCGCCGAAGATGTCCGAGAACGCGCCGAAGATGTCCCCGAGATCGCTGAAGCCTGCCTGACCCGCCCCGCCGCTCAACCCGGCATGGCCGAAACGATCGTACCGCGCGCGCTTCTCCGCATCCGACAGAACTTGATAGGCCTCCGAGGCCTCCTTGAACCGCGCCTCCGCGTCCTTGTCTCCGGGGTTGCGATCGGGGTGATGCTCCATCGCCAGGCGGCGGTAAGCCCGCTTCAACTCGGCGGCATCAGCCTCGCGGACAACGCCCAGGATTTCATAGTAGTCGCGCTCGACAGTCACGTGGAATGAGTCACCGTAAAGACCGCCGGGCCGACTGTCAATGTCGGCCCGTTGATCTGATAATCTGGCACGATGCGCCTCGAAGTGCAGCCATGAAACACAACCCGGGCTTCCTGGCCCTCGTGACCGCCGTCAGGAAGGGCATCAGGGAATGCACGACCGCCGACGTGAAGGCCCGCCGCGACCGGGGGGAGTCCTTTCATTTCATCGATGTGCGCGAGGACGGCGAATTCGCGGTCGACCGGGCGGCCGGCGCTCGCCACATCGGGCGCGGCGTCCTCGAGCGTGACATCGAGACCCTGATCCCCGATCCCGACGCTCCGATCGTGCTGTACTGCGGGGGCGGGTTTCGCTCCGCGCTGGCCGCAGACAACCTGCAGAAGATGGGTTATCGCAACGTCATCTCGATGGACGGCGGCATCCGCGCCTGGCGAGAGGCTGGGTACCCCATCGAAAAGGGCGGTCCAGCCGCATGAACGTCCACGGATGACTGCGGCGTATGCGCGACAGCTCGAGGCGGCGCGCGAGGCGATTGTCGGTTGTGAAGCGTGCCCGCGCCTGCGCGACTACTGTCGCCGGATCGCGCGCGAGAAGAAGGCCGCTCATCGCGACGAGAGCTACTGGGGACGCCCCGTCCCCGGCTTCGGCGATCCCGCGGCGCGCTTGCTGGTCGTGGGACTGGCGCCCGCCGCCCACGGCGCGAACCGCACCGGGCGGGTGTTCACCGGCGACGGCTCGGGTGACTTTCTGATGCGTGCCCTGTTCGACAGCGGGTTCGCGAACATCCCCACCGCCCGGCACGCTGGTGACGGCCTGGCGCTGCGCGACGCCTACATCCTGTCCGTCGTCCGCTGCGCTCCGCCCGAAAACAAACCGACGCCGGAGGAGATCGTGCGCTGCCGCGTGCATTTGACGGCCGAGATCGGCGGGCTGCCGCGCGTGCGTGTGGTGGTCGCGCTCGGCAAGATCGGGTGGGACGGCTATCTCGGGTACCGGCAGTCGCGGGACGCGGCCACCGGCGCGCCAGCCGGCCGCCGCCCGGTGTTCGCGCACGGCGCGGTGGTTTCCTTCGCCGCGGGCTCGCCTACCCTCTTCGGCGCCTATCATCCGAGCCGGCAGAACACGAACACGGGACGGCTGACGGCCCCCATGCTGGCGGCCGTCTTCGCGGCCGCGAGAGCGGCGCTGTCATGAGCGAGCAGGGCGATGACAAGCCACGCGACTATCCGGGCGACCCGGCCGCGTGGACCGTCCTCAAGAGCGACTACGTCTCGCGGAAGGAATGGTTCACCGTTCGCCTCGAGCACGTGCGCCTGCCGAACGGCGCCGAGATCCCCGAGTACTGGATCACGGAGTATCGCCCGTGGGTGAACGTGGTCGCCGTGACGGAGGCGGACGAGCTGGTCTTGCTCCGCCAGTACCGCCACGGGATCGGGGCCGTTCACTTCGAGATCCCCGCCGGCACCACCGACCCGGGCGAGACGGACCTGGAATCCGCGGCGCGGCGCGAGCTGCTGGAGGAGACCGGGTTCGGCGGCGGTCGCTGGTCGCCGCTCATGACGCTGTCGGCGAACCCCGCCCTGCAGAACAACCTGACCCACACGTTTCTCGCCGAGGGGGTGACGCTGCTTCAGCCGCCCCACCCCGAGTCGAGCGAGGACCTGCGCGTTCACCTGATTCCGATCGCCCGCGTCGACGCGTTGATCGACAGCGGCGCCTTCGTGCAGGCCTTGCATCTCGCCCCGTTGCTTCACTACCTGCGGAGACACCCGTCAGCGAAGGCCGCTCCGGCGCCGGTGCGTCAGCGGTCCGCGACAGAGGAGTAGGAGGCGCCGATGCCCGTGCCCGAAGAGATAGTCGGCCTGCTGCGCTCGACGATCACGTTCACCTGGCCCGATGGACACAAGACCACCTACCCCGCGCGGGCCCTGCGCCTGCGCTGCCGCTGCGCCGCCTGCGTCGAGGAGATGTCCGGCGCTCCGCTGCTCGACGAGGCGTCCGTGCCGGCAACGGTCCGGGCACAGCGCATCGAGATGATGGGGCAGTACGCGATCCAGATTGGCTGGACCGACGGGCATGACACCGGCATCTACAACTTTCGCGACCTGCGCGCGAACTGTCCTTGCGCGGAGTGCCTCGCCCGCCGCCCCGTCCCCCCGCCCTGACGCGGTCCCGTCAGTCGAGCTCGAGCGCCGGGTGTCCGAATCGAGCCCGCACCTGGTTCACGGCGCGCAGCACCGTTCGACGGCGGATGAACCAAAGCTCCAGGCGTCGCTTGCCGGGAAAGTTCACCAGCGTGAGCCCGATCAGGATCGTCAGGAGCCCCTGCCCTGGCACGCCGGGGAGGGCCATCACTATGCCCAGCAGGATCAAGGCGAGGCCCGCTACGTTCTTGCCGACGAAACCGCTGGCGCGGATCACGGGATGGCGCCCCTGAAGGAAGGGGCGCGCGCCATCTCCCTTGAACTGATCGGCGGGCCAGCGCACGACGATCGCGCCGGCCAGGCCGATCGTGCCCACCGTCGCCACCGCCGCGATGCCGAGTCCCCACGCCCAGCCGAGGTGGCGAATGGCGTGGAGGACTTCGTGGACCGGTCTTGGCAGGAACGACATGAGGACGCTCGCCCAGCCACGATATCACCCGACCGCCTGCTAATCTTCGTCGCATCGCCACCGAGGTCATAGATCGCATCGCCTCCGTCGCCGCCAGCGAATGGGACACCCTGGTTAGTGATGACGATCCCTTCCTCGAGCACGCTTTCCTCGCGGCGCTCGAGTCCTCGGGCAGCGTCGGACCTCGCGCCGGGGCGGTGCCCCGCTTCGTCCTGGTCCGAGAGGGGGACCGGTTGCTCGGGGCGGCGCCGCTCTACTTGAAGATGAACAGCTTCGGGGAGTTCATCTTCGACTGGGCGTGGGCCAACGGCGCCCAGCGCGCCGGCATCCGCTACTACCCGAAGCTGGTCGTCGCGGTCCCCTTCACCCCCGCGACGGGGCAACGCCTGTTGATCGCCCCCGGCGCCGACGTGGAGGACGTGAGCGCGCGCCTGCTGGAGGGAATCCGCGCCGTGGCGGAGGACGAGCGGGTCTCCTCCGTCCACGTCCTGTTCTGCGGCGAGGGCGAGGCCGACTGGCTCGACGGGCGCGGGTTCCACAAGCGCCTCAGCATGCAGTTTCACTGGCACAACCGCGCGCCCGACCCGTATCGATCGTACGAGGATTTTCTCGGCGAGATGAAGTCCCGCCACCGCAAGCAGCTTCGCCACGAGCGTGAGGTGGCCGCCAGCCACGGGCTCGCCCTGCGGACGCTCACCGGCTCGGAGATGGACGATGCCACCTGGGGTGTGCTGCGCGACTTCTACGACGCGAACGCGGAGAAGCACGGCGCGCGACAGTACCTGACCCGCTCGTTCTTCGAGATCATCCGGAGCACCTGCGCTCACCGCCTGGTGTCGACGCTGGCCTTCCGGGGCGAGAAGGCGGTCGCGGGGACCATCAACTTCGAGAAGGGCCGCCACATCTACGGCCGCTACTGGGGTTGCCTCGAGGAGCTCCCGATGTTGCACTTCGAGCTCTGCTATCACCGCCTCATCGAGCGCGCCATCGAGCGGGGGGCGACGCGGTTCGAGGCGGGCGCACAGGGCGAGCACAAGCTGAAGCGCGGCCTGGTGCCGGCCCTGACTTACAGCGCGCACTGGATTCGCCATCCGCAGCTCGGCGCGGCCGTGGCCGACGCGATCGTTCACGAGGCGGCGGCCGTCCGCCACGAGATGGCCGCCTACGCGGAGCTATCGCCGTTCCGGGCGCCTCCCCCGTGACAACCGGTTGACACCGGCCCGGGTTGGAGCCGCCGGCGCGGACGCGATAAGGTACCGCCGATGAAAGCTGACCTCGTCCGCTTCGGCGTCGCCATCGACGGCCCCCTGTTGAAGGAGATCGATGCCCTGGCGAGGGTTCGGGGCTGCACGCGTTCAGAGCTGTTTCGCGATCTCGCGCGGGCGGAAATCGCGCGCGCGAAGGTGCCCCGCGGTGTGGACTCCGTCGCGGCGCTGACGCTGGTCTACGATCACCACGTTCGCGATCTGACCGACAAGCTCACGGAGCTGCAGCACGATCTGGGCGACGCCGTGCGGGCCGCCCTGCACGTCCACCTGAGCCACGACCTCTGCATGGAGGTCGTCGTCATTCGTGGGAAGTCCGACCGTCTTCGGACTGTCGCCGATCGGATGCTCGGCATGCGCGGCGTGAAGCACGGCGGAATCGAGCTGGTGGCGGACGTGTTCGGGAGCGCTCACCTCGTCGGAACGAGTGACGCCGGGCAGAGCGTGGCGGCCAGCGGCCGGGACGGGCGCGCCGGCCGCGGCGCACGGCGGGCCGCGCCCCGCGCCGCAGCCTCGACGAAACCGGCAAAGCTGGGGGCGAGCCATCGGACGACTCATCGCCACGATGGTCCCGGACACACCCACCGCTGACGTTCCCCTGCTTTTTTCACCCGCCCTTCACGGATACGGCTGGCCGTCCTTGTGGACGAACTTCCACTTTCCGTCGACGAGCGTGGCCTTCAGATCGTCGTCCGGATAGCTGCCCTCGTCGCCGGGGGTCCGGTCGCCGATCTCGAGGTACACGACGTCTTCCGTGGTCTCGTTGAGCAGCCGGTGCCCATTCCCCGTGCCGGCCTTGAAGCCCGCGCACATTCCGGGTGAGAGCTGCGTTCGCCCCTCGTCGGTGTGGAGCGTGGGCCGCCCCTCCAGGATGTAGACGAGCTCGTCTTGCTTGCTGTGGGCGTGGCGAAGGGCCGACACGGCCTGCGGGGCGAGGCGCGTGAGGTTGACGCCGAAGTTCGTGAGGCCGAACAGATCGCCGAGTGGTCGCTTGACCCGGCCCGCCATGCGTGACGCGAACGGCTCGGGGTACGCGGACGGCTTGCTTCGCGGCGGCACGTCGGCCGCAATCATGGACACCGGACGGGGCGACTTGTCGGACATGAATCCCTCGCGCTCTGGATTTGCGCGAGTGTACGACGAGCTCAGCCGTCCAGGAAACGTCGACGGTCCGGCGCGCGTCCTGTCACGGTCAGGATTGCGGGAGGAGCTGGCGGGGGGCGGCGGGCCTCTTCTTGTCCCGCTTCGCGGAGGTGGAGGCCGCCGCGGAGGCGCGAAACTCGAAGGTCAGCTTCTCGCCGTCGTGGTCGACGCGAACCGTGCCACCGTGCGCGAGGGCGCCGAAGAGCAGCTCGTCGGTGAGCGGCTTCTTGACCTCGTCCTGGATCACGCGGCCGAGCGGGCGCGCGCCGTTCATGGGGTCGAACCCCTTCTTGGCCAGGTACGTCCGCGCCGCGTCCGCCAGCTCGACAACGACCTTACGCTCACCGAGCTGCACGCCCAGCTCGGCGATGAACTTGTCGACGATCTGCAACATCACCGCCTCTTGCAGCGGTGCGAAGTCGACCTTAGCGTCGAGCCGGTTGCGGAACTCGGGCGAGAACGCCCGCTTGAAGGCTTCGTCGGTGTCGCCGAGGCGCGGGTCGTCCTGGTTCGCGAAGCCCGGCATGCGGCGCGACAGATCGCGGGCGCCCACGTTGCTGGTCATGATGAGGATGACGTTTCGGAAGTCCGACTTGCGCCCGTTGTTGTCGGTCAGCGCGCCGTGATCCATCACCTGCAACAGCAGGTTGAACAGATCCGGGTGCGCCTTCTCGATCTCGTCCAGGAGCAACACGGCGTGCGGCGTCTGGTGAATTGCGTCCGTCAACAATCCCCCCTGGTCGAAGCCGACGTATCCCGGCGGGGCGCCGATCAAGCGCGAGACGGTGTGTCGCTCCATGTACTCCGACATATCGAAGCGCACGAACGCGATGCCCAGCACCTCGGCCAACTGCTTCGCCAGCTCCGTCTTGCCCACGCCCGTGGGCCCCGCGAACACGAAGCTGCCGATGGGCCGCGTGGGCGCCCCCAGCCCGGCGCGGTTCATCTTGATCGCCTGCGCCACTCGCTCGACCGCGCGATCCTGGCCGAAAATCTTCGCCTTCAGCGCGGGCTCGAGCTCGCGCAGGCGCTCGCGGTCGTCGCTGGCGACGCGCTTCGGAGGGATCCGCGCGATGCGCGCCACGATGGTCTCGATATCCACCGCGCGCACCAGCCGCTTGCCCGACGACGCCTTACCGCCCACGCCCTTCGCTCTCCCACCGAGCTTCAGCTTGCGCGCCGCGCCCGCCTCGTCGATCAGGTCGATGGCCTTGTCCGGAAGCCGGCGATCGTGCAGGTAGCGCGTCGACAGCTCGACCGCCGCTTCGATCGCCTGCTTCGTGTACGCGACCTTGTGAAACTCCTCGTACCGCGGCTGCAGGCCCTCGAGGATCTTGATCGTCTCGGCCATCGTCGGCTCGTCGACGTCGATGGGCTGGAACCGCCGCGCCAGCGCCCGATCCTTCTCGATGTAGCTGCGGTATTCCTTGTGCGTGGTCGTCCCGATCACGCGGAGCTTACCCGCGGCCAGCGCCGGCTTCAGCAGGTTCGACGCGTCCATCGCGCCGCCCGAAGCGGCGCCGGCGCCCACGATCGTGTGGATCTCGTCGATGAACACGATGGCGTGCGGCTTCTCCTCCAGCGCCTTCATCACGCCCTTGAAGCGTTCCTCGAAGTCGCCGCGGTAGCGCGTCCCCGCCACCATGGCGCCCATGTCGAGCGCGTAGATGACGGCGTCCTTCAGGGCCGGGGGCGCCTCGCCGAGCTCGATGCTGCGGGCCAGGCCCTCGACGATGGCGGTCTTCCCCACGCCAGCGTCGCCGATGAACAGCGGGTTGTTCTTGCGGCGGCGCGCGAGGACGTGCAACGCCCGCTCGAGCTGCGGGGCGCGCCCTATCAGGGGGTCGATGTCACCCGCGCGCGCTCGCTCGTTCAAGTTCACGGTGAACGCCGCCAGCGGATCGGCCGGCTGCCCGTCGGCGTCCTCGGCGGTGTCAGCCGCCTCGCCGGCGCTCTCGGACGGCCGGCTGGGCGTCGACTTCGCCGGCAGCAGCTTCGAGACGCCGTGCGAGATGTAGCTGACGACGTCGAGGCGGCTGATGCCTTCCTCCTTCAAGAACGTGACGGCGTGGGACTCCGGCTCCGCGAACATCGCCACCAGCACGTTCGCCCCGTTGGCCTCGCCCTTCCCTGCCCCCATCACGTGATTCACTGCCCGCTGCACCACGCGCGCGAAGCCCAGCGTCGGCTGAGCCCGATCGCGCTCCTCCTCCGGCAACGGCTGCAGGCTGGTCGTCAGGTAGTCCTCGAGCTTCTGCGTCAGCCGGCCCACCGACCCGCCACAATGCTTGACGACGTCGGCGGTCTTCTCGTCGCCCAGCAGGGCGAGCAGCAGATGCTCCAGCGCCGAGAATTCGTGCCCGCGGGCCGTGGCGTCATCGAGCGCCCGGCGAATGGCAGATTCCAGTTCGGGACTAAGCATCGATTGAATCCTAGCGCACGGATGCCATCCGACAAGGAATCGTTGGGATCCTCACGGAAACGCTGCCGTTGCCAGCAACAGGTCCAGGCGCGCTTGCCGGGCGGCGTCCTCCGCGAACGCCACCTGGGAGGCGGCGTCGCGGGCGCGGCGTTCGGCGTCGATGACCTCCAGGTTCGTGGTCGCGCCTGCGCGATACGCCTTGTCCGCCAGCGTGGCCGCGGTGGCGGCCGCCGCGGAGGCCGCGCGCGCCGAGGCGAGGCTCTGGTCGGCGTTGCCCACGATCCGAAACGCCGTGCGGACCTCGACGCTCACCTGGCGCAGCGTCGCCTCGAGCTGAACGCGCGCTTCTTCCTCGACTGCCGTGCGCTCGCGCGCGATGCCGTAGCGCAATCCACCATCGAAGAAGGGAATCGACAGCACCAGGGCCGCCTGCCAGCCGCTCCCCGGTTGCAGCGGCGTGGCGCTCTGCCTGAACGCCTGGGCCTGTGCCAGCAACGCCGGTGCGTAGTAGACCCAGTCGTCGCGGCGCAGGTGCTCGGTCGCCATCCGGCGCGCCTCCAGGGCCTTGACGTCAGTGCGTCGGTGGCGCGCGTCGTCCACGGCCGCGTCCGGCGTGGGCGTGGTCGCCAGCACCACGTCGTCCACCACGTCGACGACGTCCTCGTCGGAGAGCAGCGTCGCGAGCGCGCCCTGCGCCCGCAAGAGCGCGGTCTTTGCGTCCTCGAGCTGGGCCTCGTCGGTGCGCAGTTCCTGCTCGGCGCGGGCGTCGTCGACGCCGTTGCCGAGCCCCAGCCCCATGCGCGTGTGGGCGTAGTCGTAGTGAGCGCGGGCGGTGTCACGCGCCCGCACGGCCACCTCCAGCACGCGATGCTCGAGCAGCACGGTGAGATAGGACCGCCCGACCGCGGTGGCCAGCTGGCGCCGCACGTCGGCGGCGAGGGCGGTCGCCACGGCGCGGTTGTCCTGCGCGTGCCAGTCATTCGCCCACGCCGGCGGCGCGACGAGCGGCACCGTGAGCTGAAGGTTTCCGTTCCACAGGTTGGCCGGCGTGGTGACCGTCCCGGCGAACGTGCGCGCGGAGTCGAGACGCGTGTACGAGCCGTTGCCGGTCAACGTAGGCAGCCACGCCGCCCGCGCCTCGCGCACCAGCGCGTCGGCGCGCGCGATCTCTTGCGCCGCGACCAGCGCCGAGGGATTTCGGGCGTTCGCCCGGTCGAGCGCCTTCTGCCATGTCAGCCGGACCATCGGCGGCTGGCCGGCGACGACCGCGGCGCTGGCGGCCGTCTCCGCGGGCTTAGGGTCCGCCGTGTCGGGCGTCTCGGCGGCGCGCGCGCCCCGTACAGGAAAGAATGCCGCCAGCATCATCGCGCACCCGAGCGCGAAACCGCCAAGACCAGGACCCATTCGATCACGCACGAACACTCTCCTCGGGCTGCGGGACAAGACTATTCGGCCCCCGACAACCGGGCGTGGCTGGCGGCAGAAGACGTCGCGGCGACGGCAGTCTCGACCGGCCGCCCGTGCGGCTCCGCGCCGAGCGGCACGGCGGTCCCGCCCGACGGGGCGCGCGCGGCGTCCTTGTGTCCGCCCAGACGTTCGATGAACACGAACAGCGACGGCACGAAGAAGATCCCCAGCAACGTGGCCGCCGCCATGCCCGATACCACCGTCGTTCCCAGCATGCGCCGCGCCGACGCGCCGGCGCCGTCGGCCCCCCACAGCGGCAGGCACCCGAAGATGAACGCGAACGAGGTCATCAGGATGGGTCGCAGCCGAAGCCGCGCCCCCTCCAGCGCGGCGTCGACCAGCGGACGCCCCAGCTTCAACCGCTCCTTCGCGAACTCGACGATCAAGATGGCGTTCTTGGCCGTTAGACCCACCAGCATGACGAGGCCGATCTGCGCGTACACGTTGCTGTCGAAGTGGCGCGAAAGCAGCCCGAGATACGCGCCCAGCACCGCCACCGGGGTGCTGAGCAGGACGCTGAACGGCAGCGTCCAGCTCTCGTAGAGCGCCGCGAGGATCAGGAACACGAAGATCAGCGACAGCCCTAGCACCTTCGCCGTCCCCCCCTGCGACACCTTCTCCTGATACGACAGCGCGTTCCAGGCGTAACCCATGCCCGCGGGCAGCGTCTCGGCCGCCACCTGCTCCAGCGCCGCGATCGCGTCGCCGGAGCTGTAAGCAGGGGCCGCGGAGCCGATGATCTCCGCGGAGCGGTAGAGGTTGAAGCGAACGGTGTACTCCGGACCAGAGGTGGTGCGGACGTTCACCAGCGTGGACAGCGGCACCATCTCGCCGCGGGCGTTGCGCACGTAGAAGTCCTTCATGCTGTCCGGGCCGCGCCGGGACTCGGGCGTCGCCTGCACGAACACCTTCCATTGCCGCGAGAAGCGCGTGAAGTCGTTCACGTAGGCGCCGCCGAGGAACGTCTGCAACGTGGCGTAGACGTCCGCGATGGGCACGCCCTGCTTCAACACCTTCTCCTTGTCCACCTCCGCGAAGATCTGGGGCACGCCGGGGGAGAAGTTGGGGATCACGTTCTGCAGCTCGGGGCGCTTCCGGGCCGCCTCGACGAAGCGCTTCACGTTCTGGGCCAGGAAGTCCACGTTCCCGCCGGTGCGGTCTTGCAGGAACATGCTGAATCCGCCGGCGGCGCTGATGCCGGGGATCGCGGGCGGCGCCAGCGCGAACACGCGCGCCTCGGGGATGCGGGAGAACTCGCGGTTGACCTTGGCCAGGATCGCCTTGGCCGTGAGATCGGGGCGGTCGCGCTTGCTCCACGGTTGAAAGCCCATGAAGCCGGTGCCGACGTAGCTTGCCGCCGAGCCGGTGAAGAAGCTGTAGCCGGCCACGGTGTTATAGGTGCGGATGCCCTCGGTGTGACCGAGGATCTCCTCCACCTTCTTGAACACCGCCTTCGTGCGCTGCAACGCCGCGGCGTCGGGGAGCTGGACGCCGATGATGGCGTAGCCGTTGTCCTCCTCGGGCACGAACCCCGACGGCAGCTTGCGGCCGATCAGCCCGGCGGCCCCCGCGACGCCCGCCAGCAGCACGAGGGGGATGGCGAGCTTGCGAATGAGGCGGGCGTTCGTGTGCACGTACCCGTTCGTCACGCGCTCGAACGTCCGGTTGAAGCCGCCGCCGAGCCGTCCGAAGAACCCCTTCGTCGCGCCGCGCGGTCGCAGCAACATCGCCGCCAGCGCCGGGCTCAGCGTGAGCGCGTTGAACGCCGAGATCAGCACGGACACCGCGATGGTGAGCGCGAATTGCTGATACAGGCGCCCGGTGATGCCCGCCATGAACGCGACGGGGATGAACACGGCCGCCAGGATCAGCGCGATGCCGATGACCGGCGCCGTCACCTCGGACATCGCCTTCAGGGTGGCCTCGCGCGGGGCCATCCCTTCCTCGATGTGGTGCTCGACCGCCTCGACGACGACGATGGCGTCGTCGACCACCAGCCCGATGGCGAGCACCAGCGCGAACAGCGACAGCGTGTTGATCGAGAAGCCGAGGAACGGGAACGCCGCGAACACGCCCACCAGCGACACCGGCACGGTCAGCAGCGGAATCAGCGTGGCGCGCCAGCTCTGCAAGAAGATGAACACCACCAGCACCACCAGGCCGATGGCCTCGAGCAGCGTGATGAGGATCTCCTGGATGCCCGCCTTCACCGGCGCGGTGGTGTCGAGCGAGATCTCGTAGTCCATTCCGGGTGGGAAGCGCTTCTTCAGGTCGAGCATCGTGGCCCGCACCGACGCCGCGACGTCGAGGGCGTTCGAACCAGGAAGCTGGAACGCGGCGATCACGCCGGCCGGCTTGCCGTTGAACGCCCCCGCCTGGTTGTAGTTCAGGGAGCCCATCTCGATCACCGCCAGGTCGCGCACGCGCACCAGCGACCCGTCGGGGTTCTCGCGCACGATGACGGCGCCGAACTCCTCGGGGGTCACGAGGCGCCCCTGCGCTCGCACCGTGTAGGTGAACTGCTGGCCCGGCGGGGCTGGCTCGGCCCCGACCTGACCGGAAGGATTCACCACGTTCTGCGCGCGGATGGCGTTCTGAACGTCGGTGACGGTCAGCGAAAGCCGGGCCAGGACATCCGGCTTCAGCCACACCCGCATGGCGTAGTCGGACGCGCCGAGGTTGCGGATGTCGCCGATCCCCCGGATGCGCAGCAGGGCGTCGTTGATGTTGATCGTGGCGTAGTTGGTCAGGAACGAGGCGTCGTAGCGACCATCGGGCGAGTACAGGGACACGACGATCAGCGGAAACGCCAGCGACTTCTTGATGGTGACGCCGAAGTTCTTGACGTCCTGGGGCAAGAAGGTCTGCGCTTGCGAGAAGCGGTTCTGCACCAGCACGTTGTCGATGTCGATGTTGGTCCCGACGTCGAACGTGACCCGCTGGTTCATCGTCCCGTCGTTCGCGTTCGTCGACTGGATGTAGAGCATGTTGTCGACCCCGTTCACCTGCTGCTCGATCGGGGTCGCCACGGACTGCTCGATGGTCACGGCATCGGCGCCCGTGAACGTGGTGCTGAGGTTGATCTGCGGCGGGATGATCTGCGGGAACTGCGCGATCGGGAGGCCCAGCAGCGACACCGCCCCGACGAGCACGGTGACGATCGCGATGACCATCGCGACGATGGGGCGGCGAACGAAGAACGCGGAGATCACGTGGTTCCCTTTCCTCGGCGTTGGCGGTCAGGGGCGATTCGGCGGCGACGGCGACGCCCCGCCGGGGGCAGCGGCCACCGACGGATACGGCTGCGGGTTCACGGTGATCCCATCGGACACCTTCTGCACGCCCTCGGCGACGACCTTCTCCCCCACGGTGACGCCCGACGTGACGATGCGCGAGGTCCCGGTCGTGGGGCCGACCTCCACCTTGCGCAGCGCCACCTTGTTCCCCTCGCCCAGCACCGCCAGGGAGTACGTCCCCTGGACCTGGATCAAGGCCTTCTCGGGCACGAGCAGCGCGTTGGCGCCGGCGTCACGGCGCTTGAGGCGCACGCGGCCGTATTGTCCGGGCCGCAGCACATTCCCGGGGTTCGGGAACAGCGCCTGCACCTGGATGGTGCCGGTCATCGGATCGATCTGGCGGTTCGCCGACACGATCACCCCCCGGTGCGGATAGACGGACCCGTCGGACAGCACCAGCGCGAGGCTGTCGTCGTCGGCGACGCCGCCAGCGCTCATCCTGGCGAACTGCTTCGTCGCCCAGGCGAGATCGCGGCCGTCGAGCTGCTTCAGCCGGTCGGCGGCCTTCACGTAGTCCACCTCGCTCATCGGGAAGTTCACCCGGATCGGATCCACCTGCGACACCGTGGTCAACAAGGTTGGCCCGTCTTGACCGACCAGATTGCCGACGCGAACCTGCGCGAGCCCCGCCACCCCCGAGACGGGCGACCGGATGTCCGCGTACGAGAGGTTCAAGCGCGCCTGCTGCAGCTGCGCCTCGGCCGTGTGCACCTGATCCTCCGAGTCCCGCGCGGCCGCTTCGGCGTCCTCGACCTCCTGACGGCTGACCACGTTCGCCGCCCCGAGATCGGTCTTGCGCGCCAGCAGCGATTTGTTGTGCGCGCGCGCGGTCTGGGCGCGCGCCAGCGCCGCCTGGGCGGAGTCGACGGCGATCTGGAACTCGGAGCGATCGATGGAGAACAAGATCTGCCCCACCTTGACGGTCGCACCGTCCTTGTAGCGCTGCGCCTGCAGGATCCCGCGCACGCGCGCCCGGATGTCGGCGTTCACGTACCCGTCGAGGCTTCCGAGCGCCTCGTTGTAGAGAGCCACGTCCTGCTTCGTCACCGGCGCCACCTGGACCATCGGGGGCGGGGGCGCACCAGGCTTCGCCGTGCTCTCCGCGCAGCCGGCCGCCAGCACGACCGCGCCCCCCAGCACCACGGCCCAAAGAACGACCCTGACCACCCGATCTTCCAGGAACATTCCCCGACAACTCGAAAGCACGAAACGAAGGTTGGCGATCACGCGTCGGGTAGATGCCAAGCCCGGCGGTCCGTTGCAAGGAAATTGCGACCTCGAGGCCGCGGGTTGGGCCTCCCCATACCCCCCGGTGTCGTGTTTCTGGTCAACTGCCGCGCGCACTGACCACCCGCCCGGTGCACACGCCGCGATGACGTCACTGCTTGCGGAGGGAGCAGCGCAACGGCATCTCGTGCTCTCGCGAGAACTCCGTCACCAGGTGCACCTTGGTCTCGGCGAGGTCGCGCGGAAACACGCCAGCGACACCGATCCCCTTGGTGTGGACGTGCAGCATGATCATGTGGGCCGTCTCGGCGTCGTGATGAAAGAAGCGCTGCAACACGTACACGACGAACTCCTGCGTCGTGTAGTCGTCGTTGTGCAGCAGCACCTCGTAGAGGGGCGGTCGCGTGACCTTGGGCTTCTCGATCGTCCCGAGCTCACCCCGGCGCTGAGGGTCTGTGTCACGTGGATTTGGCACGAGCTGTCGGGGCCATGCTAGCGCAGCGGCCCGAAAGATGCCTGCGTGGAGGGCGTATGTGCTTCGTACTCGGCCCCAGAAGTTGGGACCAACCGGCGAAGGCCCTGGGTGATGGCCACGCAGGAGTGAGGCACACCGTTCGAGCCGGCTTTACCTTGACCCGACCGAGCGAAAGCGACCCGAGCTTCGCGCGGCGCCAAACCTCGCCACTCGTGTGGGCGCCGCAGGCCGCTTGAACCTTTTTGCGGCGCGTAGCCTGCGGTTGATGTCGATTGCAGGCTACGCGCCGCAAAAAGGGACGCGCGACCACGGCGTCCGATGCAGACGCAGGGCCCGATTCGCGCGTAACTTGGATACCTTGGATGTGGTCCCGAATTTCTGGGGCGCTGGCCTTCGGTCAATCAAGACGGGCCTCGCCGGGTAGCCCGAGGCCCGAGGTAGCCAGAGGCTCAGGACCCCACCGCCCATCAGAGAATGAGGCGCAGGCCCAGGACGGGCCCCTGCAGCACACAGCTGCTCAGGTCGGCGCAGAAGCGCGCCGGTAACAGCCGCAAGGCCTCGTAGCCGACCTCGAGGCCGGCGCCCGCCCCCAGCATGACGATGACGCCGAGCTCGCCCCCCAGACCCCAGCCGTCCTCATGATCGCTCAGGAAGACCCGCCCCCCGCGCGCCGTCAGCTCGAGCGCGAACGATTGGGTGCGGAGGGGAACGAAGCGAAGCGAAGCGAGGGCCAGGCCGTACGCCGCCCCACCCGCGCCACCGCTGACGTAGGTTCCCTCGATCCCGGGCGCGACGGCGTCGAGGACGAAGTAGCGGAAACCTCCCGCCGCCAGGAAGCCCGTCGACGACGAGTACCCGAGGCCAACCGCGAGCTCTGGCGTCCCCTGGTCGCCGTAGAGCCGCGGCTCGCGAAACGGGGGTGGCGGTGCGGGCGGTTGCGGGGGCGTACCGGCAGGACCGTCGGGCCCGGGGACAGGCGGATATCCCGGCACTCCGTCAGGAGCGACCGTCGGTTGCGGGTCGGTCTGGTCGGCGGGTTGCGGCGGCCCCGGCGCCCCGGCTCCGACGGGGACCGGCGACGCAGCCTGGGCCGTGACGAACAACAGCAACCTTGCCAGGTCCAGCATCGGGCGCCTCCAGCTTGGTTTTATCTCAACTTGCTCGACTTGCTCGATCGGAGCCGCCCGAGCGCCCAACCGGCGGCCTCGCTGACCTCGGGGCTGGGGTCGTCGCGGAGGCGCTCGACCACCGCCCGCGCCGCAGGGCTGCGGGACGCGCCGATGGCGTAGAGGGCGTTCCGGCGAAGTCCGTCATAGCCCACGCGCGCCACCGCGGTACCGGCCGTCTGCTGGGCGTGCTCGGCCGCTGTCAGCGCCGCCAGCCGCGCCGGTGACAGCGCTGACAGCGACCGCGGCGCGAAGCGTGCGTCGCCCTCGGGGATCTCGTCGCGGTTGAACGGACAGACGTCCTGGCAGACATCGCAGCCGAACACGCGCCCCACGAAGCCCTTGCGCAGCGGCTCGGGGACGCGGCCTCGATTCTCGATCGATTGGAAGGCGATGCAGCGCCGCGAATCGACGACCCCCGGACGGGGAAACGCCGCGGTCGGGCAAGCGTCGAGACAGCGCGTGCAGGGGCCGCAGCGGTTCTCCCCGGCGGCGTCGTACCGATCCACCGCACGGTCCATGAACATCACCGACAGCGTCACCCACGACCCGTACTCCGGATTGATGAGCAGGCCGTTCTTGCCGATGAAACCGAGCCCCGCCCGCTCCGCCCACGTCTTCTCCATGGCCACGCCGGTGTCCACGCAGGCGTAGGTCTCGAGGTCGGCGTCCAGCATCAACAGCCGCTGGCGCAGCTTCTTCATGCGCTCGCGATGCGCGTAGTGGTAGTCCCGCCCGCGCGCGTAGCTCGCGATCCGGGAGCGTTCCTTGCCGGGACGCCGGTAGGGAATTCCGAGCGCGACGACGGTGCGGGCGTCCCGCAACACCCGGCGCGGATCGAGGCGCTCGTCCAGGCGGCGGCGCATCCACACCATGTCGGCGTCGTACCCCGCCGCCAACCAGGCGTCGAGCGGCGCTGGATCCAGCGCCGCGGCGCGGGCGAGGCCGACCAGCGGAAAGCGGCACGCCCGGGCCGCCGCGCGAACGGCCTCGGACGACAGCGTCCCCGGCGTCATCGTCGCGGTCTCGTCAGGCGACCTGCCCCGCGTGGCTCGGCCCGTCGCTCAGCGCCTCGCGCGAGCGGCGAAGCCTCATCAGCATGACCTCGGCGCTCTTGCGCGCCTCCTCCATCGTCGCGTCCAGCACCGCCCGGCCCTTGTCGACCTCGCCCGCGCGCCAGAGCGACAACGCCTGCAGCTCCATCATCTCGATGACATCTTGGGGCTGCAGCGTCAGGCGCTGGGCCCGCGCCAGCACATCGGTCCAGCGCCCCTCGTCGGGCGGCGCGCCCGCGAGCCCGATCGTCTCGACCAGCAGCTCCTCGCCGGGGGCGAGCTCGGCGTCGGTCTGTCCCGCCGCGCGGGCCTCGGCCTGCGCCTGGCGAATCCCCGCCACCACGCGCGCGGCGCCCGCCGCGTCCCCGCGGTGGGCGAGCACCCGCGCCAGCAACAGCTCGGCCGTCAGCGTGCCGCGCGAGCGTGGTCCCAGCACCTTGCGCGACACCTCGATCGCGCGGCGCACCTGCTCCTCCGCGCCAGCCTCACCGAGCAGGTATTGGACCTCGCCCAGATCCTTCTGCGCCGAGCACTCCGAGAGCTGCAGGCCGTTCTCGCGCGCGATGACGATCATGCGGCGAAAGTCCTGCAACAGGCGCTCCGGCTTCTTCGACAGCAAGGACAGCAGGCAGCGGTTGTTGAGGGCCACGGTCATGGTCATCATGTCGTTGCGCTGCTCGCAGGTGGTGATCAGGCGCGAGAACACCTCCTCGGCCTCGTCGAACCGTTGCAGCAACGTGAGGCTCCAGCCTGCGAGCGACAGCGAGAGCACCTGCGTCTCGTACCCGTCGGCCCCCAGCGCTTCAGCCAGGGTCGCGCTCTGCGCGAAACGCACGCTCGCCTCCGCCGGGTTGTCGGTGCGGTGAAACGTCCGCCCCCGGGCGTACATCAGCCGCGCGTCGATGAGCGGCGTGCTGCCCGCCGCGGCCAGCGCGTCTGCCTCCATCACCAGCGCGGCTGACCGCGTCCAGTCGCCCACCCAGTCGAGCACCAGTGACTCGTCGAGGATGATCTCGATCTCTCTCTGCGCGCCCGCCTTCTGCGCCGCCGCGCGCGCCGCCGCGAGATCCTTGAGGGCGTCCTCGTGGCGGCCAATCCGAAACCGCATCGTCCCGAGGCCCTGCAGCGCGATCATCATCCGCGGATCGTCGGCGGCATCCTTCAGGTTGTCGCTGGCCTGCCGGAACAACAGCTCGGCGTCGAGGTAGGAATGCCGGCGCTCCGACCGACGCGCCAGGTTCAGATAGATGTCGGCCGCCTCTGACCTGAGGCCGCTCCAGGCCGCGTGCGCGGCCATCCTGGGCAGCCGATCCTCGTCCGACAGCCCGGCCTGCGCGGCGAAGTAGTGGTAGGCCGCGCGGTGCGTGGCCTCACGCTCGGCCTGGGGGATCGTCCGGTACAGCGTGTCCCGCAGCAGGGCCAATCGAAACCCCACACGCCCCTGCCGGTGCCGGACGAGCAGGCCCGAGCTCAAGAGACGGTCGATGCCCACGCCGGCGTCGAGCTGGGTGCCCACCGTCGCGCCCTCCCGTTCCATCGCTTGCACGACACCGTCCATCTCGTCGGCGTCGAACTCGGCCCCCAGGATCGACGCCAGGCGCGCGTGGCCCGCGAGGTCCGGCGGCAGGGACTCCGTCTCGCGGCCGGCCAGCCACTGGACGAGCGGCAGGTCCGGGAGCCGATCGAGCTCGTCGGTGGCGAGGAACCAGCCCCCCGTCTTGGCCGAACGACGGATGATCCCGTCACGCTTGAGCCCGCGCACCAGCTCGACGAGGAGCAGCGGAACGCCCTGCGTGCGCTCCACCAACTTCGCGACCGCCGACGCGGGAAGGTTCTCGGCGGGCGCCAGCAACCGCCGCGCCAGCTCGGCGGCGGACGCGGGATCGAGCGCCGCAAGCTCCACCCGCTGACTGACCGCCGCGCGCATCGACCACGCGGTTCGCCCCGCCCCGAACGCCGGGCGGCCGAGCACCAGCACCCACAACGGACAGGCGGCCTCCTCGAGGGTCGCGTACTCCAGCGCGTCGAGGGCGGTCTCGTCGGCGAACTGCGCGTCCTCCAGAAACAGCGCGAGCGGTTGCTTGCGCGCAGCCGTCCGTAAGGCTTCACCGGCGGCGCGCGCGGCGGCCGCGCGCAAGGCGCCGGGAGCGGCGGCCACGGAACGCAGCTCAGCATGATCGGGGGAAGCCCATCCCATGGTGACCGCCACGCCGGCCCAGGTGTCTCGCGCGACGTCGGCGCCCAGCCTCTCCGCCAGCAGCGAACGGCCGAGATCGGGAGGGCTGGCGGTCGGCAGGTCCAGGAATCGACGGAATATTGCCCGCGTCGTCTGGTCGCCCGCCCCGCCCAGCGCCTCCTTCGCGCGGAGCAGCGCCACCCGCACGGGCGGAATGATCGATTCGACGTGCTGGCCGAGGACGGAGGCGAGGTGACTCTTTCCCGAGCCCGGCTCGCCGATCAAGGTGGTGATGGTGGGAATTCCCCGTCGCGGCGCCGTCAAGGTCGTCGCCGTCCGCGCGGCCGCCAGCAAGTCGCGCAGCGTCTGATCGCGACCGACCAGGTGAGGCAGCTCGGTCCGTATCGCGGTCGCCTCCGTGGCGTCCTCCACGCGCTTCACGAGCGCAGCGCCCGGCCGGTGCGCGACCGGCTCGATCGCGACGTCGGGAAGGAGCTCGACGGCGGCAGCGGAGAGCATGGTGCCCTCCGGATCGGCGGCCGACGGATACTGCTCCTTCTTCGCGAACAGTGGACTCTGGTATCGCCGGGTGCCGTCTCCCTTGCGGACGGTGATCGCGACCGAGCCCAGATCGAGGTATGCCCGCGGGCTGAGCCCTCGGTCTATGAAGAGCTGAGCCGCGCGGAGCGCGGTGCGGGTCGGGTTGTCGCCCACCTCGTGCCCAAAGGCCACCACCACCTGCGCGCCCGCCATGTGGGCCAGCTCGCCACCGGCGGTGGCGATGGCTTCGCGCACGACGCCGAGCCCGTCCTTCGTCTCGAGGAACACGAGCGCCAAGACGCGGCGCTCGCGGGTGCTGGCAGCCTCGGCGGGACGCGTCTCCGCCGCCACCACCTTGGTCGGGCCACTCCTGGCGGCGGTGCCCGGCGGCGCGTTCTCGCCCCCGACGACGGTGGGCTCCGAAGGGGGAGGCGGGGTGCTGTCGTCGACGATGCCGACATTCGGGACCGCGGCGCGCAACGCCTCCTCGAGGAGCGCCGCCGTGGCGAAGCGACGAGCGGGATCCTTGGCCAAGCACCGAAGGATCAGCCGCTCCACCGCCGGCTCGACGGCCGCGCGGCGCGACGGGGCCGTTGGCCGGCGGCTGCGGTGGCCGAGCTGGACGTCCGCCGGCTTGCCCCAGAACGGCGGCGCGCCCGTCACCATCTCGTACAACATCACGCCGAGCGAGTAGATGTCCGAGCGGCTGTCGATGGCGCCACCGCCCTCGCATTGCTCGGGGGACATGTAGTCGGGCGTCCCCTCGGGCAGCTCCTCACCCGTGCTCGTTCGCGCTATGTCGAGGCGACGCACCAATCCGAAGTCGAACAGGCGAACGGGGGGCAGGGGCTCGGGCTGCCCGGCATCGCCACGAGAGCTCGCAGAGCCCGCCGCCGGCGTGATGAACACGTTCTCGGGCTTCAGATCGCCGTGCATGAAACCCTTCTGGTGAGCCCGCGACACGACCCCCGCCAGCGCGGGCGCGATTCGAAAGAAGACGTCACGAGGCAGCGGCCCCGCCGCCTCGGTGAGCACCTGCGCCAGCGTTGGCGCCTTGATGAATTCCATCACGACGTAACCCGCGCCGTCCGCCAGATGGCCCGTGTCGAACACCTCGGGGACGAACGGCCGCCCGATACCTCGCAGCGCCGCCGCCTCCAGCATCAGGCGCTCGGTGGCCGAAAACTGATCGCTGCGCGCCACCTTGATGGCGACCTCGACGCCGTCGAAGCGCCGCGCTCGATACACCGCCCCGAATCCGCCCTGCCCCAACAAGGTGCCCACGGCATAGTCCGGCAGCGCTGGCGCCGGGACCACCGGGGTCGACGAGGGAGCGTCCGCAGCGAGTGGCGCAGGCGCGGAGCCGTGAGTCGGGCACACGGGCGCGGCGTCTCGTAGGCGAATGCCGCAGCTGGGGCAACGGACCATCTTCTCCGAATGTTATCCCGATTTGCCCGCCAACGGCAAAGCCCCAGCGGAAGTCCAAGCAGCCTGTCGCGGGCTCTATCCGACTGGTGCGACGTCGACCGACACCCGTACCTCGTGGCGACCGCCGCCCAGGATGACGCCCTTCAGCGGGGTCACGTCGGAGAAGTCGCGCCCGTGGGCGACGGTGACGTGCTCGTCCGAGGGAAGCAGGTCGTTCGTGGGATCGAAGTCCGTCCACCCGAGATCGGGGGCGAACACGCTGACCCAGGCGTGGGACGCGTCCGCGCCCACCAGGCGGGGGTGGCCGGCGGGCGGATGCGTGACGAGGTAGCCGCTGACGTAGCGGGCGGGCACGCCGAACGCCCGCATGCAGGCGATCTGCAGGTGGGCGAAGTCCTGACAAACCCCGCGGCGCTGGGCCAACACCGACTCGATCGAGGTCGTCAGATCGGTCGCGCCCGGATCGTACTCGAAGTCCTCGTAGATGCGGTGGGTGAGATCTCGAACGGCGGAGAGCACGGGCCGGCCCGCTGCGAAAGAGGCGGCGGCGTAGTCCCGCACGGCCTCCGTGACCTCGACGTAGGGCGAGTCGAACGTGAAGGAGTACGCGTCGAGCAGGTCACGGCGACGATCGCTTCGCACGCGATCCCGGATCTCGTCCCACGACGGCGACTTCTCGAGCTGGGGCGGCCGCAGCGGGGCGATGTTGACGAGGCTGGTCGCCACCACGTCCAGCGAGCGATGGGGCTCGCGGACGCTGAAGTAGAGCGTGCGGTTGCCGAAGTAGTCGAGGCGCTCGCGGGTCACCGACGGCTGCGGGGTGATGGAGACGTCGTGCGCGAGCATGTGGCGCCCTTCGCCTCCGCGCGGGGCTAGGTGCGCGAGGTGGTGCGAGCTCGAGACGGCGTCCGCGTAAGAGTACGACGTCCGGTGGATCACCTGCAGCTTCACGGCTCCCCCATCTCGGGAGGGCGGCCGCCGCGGCGACTCTCGTCCCCTCCCCACAAGTTGCGCGACACCACGGCGTGGCTGAGGTAGCTCGACGACAACGAATCCGACAGCGCCGGAATCTTGTGCCCGAGGCTCTTCAGCAAGGCGCTCAGTGCCTTGCGCCGCCCGCCCTCGATCACGGTCAGCGACTCAACCTCCGCCAGGTCGAGCTCGGCGAGGGCGCTCTGCGCGATGCGCAGCTGTGGGCTCCGCACCCCCGCACCCGACGGCGCGGGCAGCGCCTCGAGATGGCGCGTCAGCGAGTGCAGCTGAAAGATGACCGAACGGGGATTGGTCTCGTCGGTCAACAACAGGTCGAGCACCGGCGCCGGTAAGAGCGTCGCGCGGTAACGGCGGCGATAGGTCATTCCGCTATCCGCGACGTCGAGCAGCGCCTCGAGCAGCGGCCCCTCCCGCTCCGGGAGCGGATTCACGAGCGTCGTCTCCAGCAGCAGCACGCCGGCGCCTGCCCGCTCGATGCGACGACCCATGTCCACGAACCGCCACGCCTGGCCGCGCGTCATGCTCTCGGTGGCGAGGCCCGCGAAGGCCGCCAGCGCGAGCACCATGCGATCGAGCAGCGCCGCGGCGGTCGCAACGGGAACGGCTCGCTCGGCGCCCGGTGGCAAGCGCAGCTCGTCGAGCGCGGTCAACACGCGCCAGGTGTCGGCGGACAACCGATCGCGAACCATGCGCGCGGTGCGCAGGACCTTCTGGGCGACCGCCGCGAAGCTGCCGGGGCGATTCGCGTCGAGCAGCGCCGCCAGCAGCTGCTCCTCGACCACGGGCAGCGGGCGGCCCACCTCGACGGAGGTGGCGGTCGGCACCTGCAGCTCCGTCTCGGCGACGAGCGCGTGATAGAGGGCCCCGAGCTCGGACTCCGGGACCAGTGAGCCCCCCTCCGGCGCCTCCCGCAGGCGCGCCGCGAACACGCGGGCCAGGCGCGCGATCCCCTCTGCGCGCTCCGCGTAGCGGCCGAGCCAATACAGGTCGTCGGCGGCGCGACTGGGAAGATCGCTGCCTCCGCGGGTCAGCTCCACGGTCTGGCTCGAGGGCAACAGGCTGAAGCTGCTGACCGGCCCGGCCGACGGGACCCAGGTGTCCTTGCTGCCAGCCCCGGTCTGCATCGAGACCTCGGGGTTGTCGCTGGTGTTGGCCACCCGGGCGAGCGCGCCGGGCATGACCGCGTAGCCGTCCTTCAACCCCATCGCGACCGCGTAGCTGCGCAGCACGAGCGTGCGGGGCGCCAGGGTGTCACCTTCCAGCTTGGGCGTGGTGGACGCGACGATCTGCTCCTGGGCGACCCACTCCTCGGGATGCGCCAGCACGCGCGCCCGCCACGTCTCCCGCTCCGTCGCCGACAGCGCCGAGACGAACACCGGGTGCGTGACGGCGTCGGGAAACGCCGGCTTCAAGACCAGGCTGTCGAAGCGCTCGAGCACGCGGGGCAGGTGGCCCGCGTCGCCACACCAAAAGGTCTCGGCCGAGGGAAGCTGCAGCTCCTCCCCGAGCAGATGGCGCGCGATCGCGGGGAGATAGGGCAGCAGGGCCGCCGTCTGCAGCAGCCCGGACCCGAGCGGGTTCGCGAGCGCCACCGTCCCCTGGCGGACGGCCTGCACCAACCCGGGGATGCCGAGCAGCGTGTCGGGGCGCAGCTCGAGGGGATCACAGAAGTCGTCGTTCACCCGTCGCAGGATCACGTCGACCGGCTGCAGCCCCGAGAGCGTCTTCAGGAAGACGCGGTCGTCGCGCACGGTCAGATCGCCGCCCCCGGCCAGCGTGTAGCCGAGGTACTGCGCGAGGTAGGCCTGCTCGAAATAGGAGGCGTTGTGGGGCCCCGGCGTCAACAGGACGACCCGCGGGTTGTCGCGGTTGTGCGGCGCCAGCCGGGCCAGCGTGTCCTGCAACGTGCGAAAGAACAGCGCAAGGCGTTCGACGTTGCACTCCCGAAACAGATCCGGCAGCGCGCGCGCCACGACGATGCGATTCTCGAGCGCGTAGCCGGCGCCCGACGGCGCCTGGGTCCGATCGGCGAGCGCGCGAAACGTCCCGTCGGGCCCGCGCACCACGTCGACGCCATAGATCGGCAGCCAGCGAGCGCGCGGCACCGCCACGCCGTGCAGCGTGCGCAGGAAGGACGGGTTGCGGAACACCAGCTCGGGCGGCAACCACCCCTCCACGAGCGCCCGCTGCGGACCGTAGAGATCGGCGAGCAACCGATCGAGGAGCCGCGCGCGCTGGGCCACGCCTGCCGCCAGCGCGGCCCAGTCGTCCGCCGCCACCAGCACGGGCACCGGCGACAAGCTCCAGGGGCGCTCCATGCCCCGTTCGTCCCCGTAGACGTTGTAGCTGACGCCGTTCTCGTGGATGAGATGCAGGGCCTCGCGCCAGCGGCGCCGCAGCTCGGTCGGGCCCAGGATCCGCAGCCGCGCGAAGAACGTCCGCCAGTGGGGACGCACTTCGCCGCGGGAATCGATGAATTCGTCGTAGGCGCCCGGGCGCGGGAAATAGTCCGACGCCGGGTCGGAGATCTCCCGTTCGCTCGTGGAAGGTAGCGGCATTCGTTGCCCGCATCCTAACCCAAGACGCCACGGAACACGCACGGAAGGCGGACGGTATCGGCCCCCGTTCCGCATCCCGCGGCTACCGAAATCCCGTTGTGGGGCGCGATCTTCGCGTGCCGGGGGTGATCGACAAAGCAGCTCGTGCCCCCCGCCGGTTCGCCTCGATGCTCGATTCGGCCGTGCGGCCTGGCGGCTTGCGATCCGTGGCGGTGCGCGCGAATCTACCGCAGCGAAAGGACCCCAACCCCATGGAAACCCTCACCAGCCTCTCCTTCATCGACATCCTGATTCGGTGGGGTCACGTCATCTTCGGCATCATCTGGCTTGGCCACCTTTACTTTTTCAACCTCGTGAACGTTCCCTTTCAGGGCGGCCTCGACAAGGAGCTGAAGTCGAAGGTGAACCCGGCCCTGCTGCTGCGGGCGTTCTGGTGGTTCCGCTGGGGCGCGATGTACACCCTACTGTTCGGCCTGGCGCTGTTCGTGGTGAACTACGTGCACCCAGGCAAGGCGCTCATGAACCCCGAGGGTGGCATGAGCGGGCGCGCCATGTGGATCCTGTTCGGGATGCTGTTGGGCGCGATCATGTGGTTCAACGTCTGGTTCGTGATCTGGCCGCGCCAGAAGTTGATCCTCGGCGGCCTCGCGGCGGGAACGCCGCATCCAGACGCCGCGAAGCTGGCGGCGACCGCGGGGAAGGCGTCGCGCTTCAACCTGTTCGCGTCCGGGCCGATGCTGTTCGGCATGCTCGGCGCGCAGCACCTCGGTGCGATGAGCGGGCCGGCGCTGGTCGTGGTCACGATCCTGGGCGTGGGGTTCTGGTTCGGCATGATCAAGCGCTCGTTCAAGATCAAGCCGACGGTGTGAAGGGCTCCGCCGACGAGGATGACGAGGGCGTGATGGGGCGTTCGCCAGCTTCGGACCGGTTGAGTGGCATCGGCACCTCGATCTTCACGGAGATCACGGCGCTCGCCGTCCACCACGGCGCCGTGAACCTTGGCCAGGGCTTCCCCGACTTCGCCGCGCCCGCCTTCGTGAAGGAGGCGGCCGCCCGCCACATCCGCGACGACCGCAATCAATACGCCGCGAGCCCGGGCGTCCCGCGCCTCCGGCGGGCGCTCGCGGACGATTGGCGACGCCGCCATCCGGAAGCGCCCGTCGGTGACCCGGAGTCGGAGATCACGGTGGCGAGCGGCGCGACCGAGCTGCTGCACGACGCAGTGCTGGCCACCGTCAATCCCGGAGACGAGGTCATCGTCTTCGAGCCGGCCTACGACGCCTACGTCCCCGACATCCTGATGGCGGGCGGCGTCCCCCGCTTCGTACCGCTCGAGGCCCCGACCTTCGCGTTCGATCCGGCGCGCCTGGCGGCGGCGTTCGGGCCCAGGACGCGGGCGTTGATCCTGAACAGCCCCCACAACCCGACAGGCAAGCTGTTTCGCAGGGACGAGCTCGAGACCATCGCCCAGCTCTGCCGCGCCCACGATGTCCTCGTCATCAGCGACGAGGTCTACGCGGAGATCTACTTCGACCGCGCCCCCGTCCCCATCGCCACGCTGCCCGGGATGCGGCAGCGAACCATCACCATCGAGAGCATGGGCAAGACCTTCAGCGTGACCGGCTGGAAGGTCGGGTGGGCCATCGCGCCCGCGCCGCTGTCGGCCGCGTTGCGCGCCGTCCATCAGTTCGTCACGTTCACGAACGCGACGCCGTTCCAGGAGGCGCTGGCGGACGTGCTGCCGATCGCCGCCCGCGATGGCTTTTATGACGAGCTACGCGCCAGCTATCGCCAGCGCCGCGATCGCCTGGCGAGCGTCCTGCGCGACGTGGGCCTGGACCCGCTGCCTGTCGACGGCGCCTACTTCCTGCTGACGGACGTGGCCGGCCGCGGACAGGGCACCGACGTGGAGTTCTGCAGGCGTCTCGTCGTGGACGTCGGCGTCGCGGCCATCCCCACGTCGGTCTTCTACGAAAACCCACGGTCCGCCCCGCAGCTCGCTCGCTTCTGCTTCGCCAAGAAGCCCGAGACGCTGGACGCCGCCGCCGAAAGGCTAAAGCGCTTGGGCCAATAGAGGCAGCCGTCTGCTCAGGCCCCGAGGCCCGAAGCCCGAGGTGCCCGAGGTCCGAGGTCCCTCCCCGTGCAGCGGCGTAGCCGCCCTACGCGGGGTCGGCGACCAGGGCGAAGTAGCGAATGCTCTTGTGGTCGGTCGCGGCGAACTCGTCGACGAGGGCGCCTTTCCAGATCGACTTCAGCTCGGCGGACAGTTGCAGCTTCTGGACGTCACCCTGATGGAAGCTGCGAACCTTGCCCGAGACGTACTTCTTCATCGCATCCTTGATCGCGGAGCGCGGCTGGCGCGGCTTGTAGTGGGCGACGAGGATCGTCTTCTTGTCCATCTCACCGCCGATGACCTCGTAGCGCATCACGTACGCGTAGTCGTACAGGTCGTCGGGCGGCAGCTTGGTCGGGATCTCGACCAGCTTCGCGGTGACCGTCAGCGTCGCGGCGGGAGCGGGCCCGTCGGCATAAGCGAGGCGAGCGCCGCCCGGCGCGGCGACCAGGGCGGCGACGGCGGCGCACGCCACGAACACGAGAGCGGCTGAGCGAACGGTGCGGGACAGCGTCATGGCGGTGTTCTCCTCTCGAGGGGGTGATGGGGGTCGAGCTGCAGCTTCAGCAACGCACGATTCTGCTTCAATCCAGGCAAGTCCGCGCGCGCGCGCGACGCCTCATCGTACGCGACCTCGGCCTCGGGCAGGGCGCCCTCGAGCTGCCGGACCGTACCCACGCTGGCGTGCGCCTCGGCGAACGCGGGGAACGCCGCGGCGGCGCGCTCGAACGCCCGCCCAGCGCCCGCGAGATCACCCTTGCCCCGCAGGAAATTGCCCGCGTTGAACCAGTGCAGTCCGACGAGCTCCGCCACCGAGAGGGGACGGAAGTAGACCGAATCTCCTTCAGGCCACGGACCATATTTCGCGCGGTACCAGGCGTCGGGCATGGACTCCCCGCGGCGAAGCAGCTCGACGTTGCGGGGACGCGCGCCGCGCGTGCGCACGAAGAAGTGTCCCGGGACCATCACGCCGTCGAGCGGGATCGCCAGCCGCTCCGCGAGGGCGAGCGCGACCGCCCCCAGCCCGAGGCAGCTTCCCCGGCGGTCGGCCAGCACGGACGACAGCACGAAGAATCGGGGATCGTCGCTCTCGATCTCGCGCTCGAACTTCAGCTCGTCGAAGAGGACGGCCGCCAGATCGTCGGCCCGATCGGCTCCCGAGCGCAGGTGGCGCGCCTCGATCCGCGCCGCGATTCGCTCGAGGTCGCTCCAGGCGTCCGCAACCGCCGGCGGCTCGGCGCCGAAGTCGGCCGCCAGAGCCACCAGCTCGCTCGTCAGGGGCCCTGGCGGTGGCGGCGGCTTGCGCGCGCAGCCGACGCCCGCGAGGGCCAGCGCGAGAGGCAAGGTCGCGGCGGCGCGCTGACCGGACGAGCGATGGACGGGCGCCGTCATTTCTGCTTGCCGAGCGGCTGCCAGCCTTCCCAGAAGTCGTAGAGGTCGCGGGCCGTCATCATCCAGATCACCAGCTTCTTGCTCCCGAGCGCATCCTCCCCGCGCCGCATCAGCTTCTGGCGAACGTTGGGGCCGCCCCCGTAGCTCATCACCAGGTCGACCGGATACCCGAGCTCCTTCGCCAGATGCGCCGAGACACCGGCGTGCTCGCAGTCCATCAGCTCGTAGACGCCCGTGAAGCTGTCGCCCAGCAACACCACGGGGCTGTCGGGATCGTCGTCGTAGAGGGCCCCGTCAGCGCCGACGACCTGGTGGCCCACCAGCGTCTCCGGCGCGAAGCCGGCCTTCTCGTCCTCCGGCAGGCGCGAGTGCAGATCGCCGTGGCGCGTGAACGAAGCATCCTTCGTGTGGTAGGCGCGGCGGTGCGACGCCAGCTCCTTGTACCAGGGATACCGTCGGACGCGCTCGGCGACCAGCCTGGCGCCAAGCTCGAGGCCCCGGCCGGTCCAGTGCGTGTCCTGCTTCTGATAGAGCGGCTCCGCCGTCTTGCCGCCTTCCGCGCGGGCCGCGAGGAACGCCGGCATCAGGTCGATCGTCTCGACGCCCTCGGCGGCCAGCTCGAGCAAGAACTTGCGCTCGAACGGGTTCGCGACCTGGCCGGCGAAGCGCGCGAGTCCGGCGTCCTTCGCGGGCGCGGACGCGGCCTTGTCGGCGAAGATCTCCACCTTCGTGGGCACGGGCACGAACAGGAAGTCGACGCCGTGCTTCGCCAGCAGCTTGCCGAACGCGGCGATGACGGGCAGCGGATTGCGATCGCGGTGCTGCTTGCCGAGATCTCCCCCGAGCGCGTACGCGATGGACTGCCGGAAGAACAGGAAGCCGTCGGCCCCCGCCAGCGCCTTCGCGCCCGCGGGCATCGCCGCCAGGCGCGCCTTCAGCGCGTCGTGCAGCGGCGCGACCTCGGCCGACCACGCGGGCCACGCGCCTCCGTGCGCCGCCAATTCGGCCTTGACGGCCTTGGCGACGCCGTCCGGCGCGGGCGAGGGCGTGCTGTGGCCGAGCTTGAGCGCCGGGGCCGCCGCGCCGGGCGCGGGCGTCGCGCCGCCGCCGTCATCGACCAGGAAGACGTTGTAGACGGGCTTCCCCTGCGGCTTGCCGCGCATGACCACCGTCGGCGCCGCCCAGCGCTGCGCTCCCAGCTCCTGCCGGATCGCCGGCTCGGTGTCGTCCGCGGGCCAGCCCCCCGGCGCGGCGACCAGATCGGTGTTGTACGAGGGATACCAGTACGACGCGAGCTGGTGCGCCCAACCCTTCACCTCTGCCGACGACAGCAGGCGCCCTTCGTATTCGGTGCGAATGAAGGCGACGACCGCGCTCGAATCCCCAATCGCTTTGCGCGACGCCCGCCCGTAGATGTTCGGGAAGCCATCGCCGTCGTCGTCGGGCATCGCCGCGAAGCCCTTGAACCAGGGCGCGAATTCGATCTTGATCCAGAGCTCCACCGGCTGCCCGCGCCCCGGATCGTGCAAGTACGCGAGCGCCGCCGTCTGACGGACCACCTGCGGCCCACCACCCAGCCCCCACGTCTCAGCGCGAATCTGCGAGGCAACATCCTCGACGTGGTCGGCGCCGGCCACGTGCTTCGACGTCAGGAGCTCCACGAGCGGCGCCACCGCCAGCGGGTGCGCCCGCTCGGCGGCGGTCAGCGGCGTGGCCGTGATGGCGCCCGTGAGCGAGTCGGGCTCGATCGCGCCACCGAACGGATTCGCCGTGTCGGGGGCGCGCCCCGCGCTCCCGGCAGCGGCGCCCTCGGGCGGCGGATCGGCGTTCATGAAGTTCGCTTCGTAGGCGGCGAAGTCCAGGCTGGCGCGCGTGGGTCGCGTCACCTTGCGCACCAGCACCTGCGACGTCTCGCGACGATAGGACGCGTTGAGCGTCACCACGCCGTCGCGCGCCGCCGGCACCACCTCACCGTGCGCGCCCCAGGGGAAGCTGGGGCCCGACGTCGCGCACCCCGGCCCCAGGGCCAGCAGCGACGGGAGCAGAAGCGAGCCAGATCGAATTCGTGCTGTCACGTGTACACCCCTCGTTTGAATCGCCACATGACGCGCAGGACGCGCAGCCCGTAGGTGATGGGATTGAGGTACGAGATCTCGTCGCCGTAGTGCGTGGGGATGGGCCCCTCCCCCACCGCCAGCCCTCGCGCCCGCGCCGCCGCGATCGCCTCCATGTCGAAGTCGAAGCTGTCGCTGAGGCGCGCGAACGGAAGCTGGGCGAGCGCGCGCTTGCCGTAGACGAGGTAGCCGCTGTGAAAATCGGACAGCGGCAGCGCGAACACCCGGCGCTCGAGCTTGTTCAGGGCCCAGTTGCCGGCGTACTTGTAGAGGGGCATGCCGCCCGCGAGAGCGCGCCCGCCCGCGATGCGCGAGCCCTGCACGACATCGAGCCCACGGTCGTCCAGGGCCCGCAGGAGCTCGCCCAACGCCTCGGGGCTGTACTGGCCGTCCGCGTGCACCGAGGCGGCCCGCTCGGCCCCGACCGCGCGCGCCCGCGCCAGCCCATCCTTCATCGCGGCGCCGTAGCCTCCGTTCCGCGGGCGCGCGATCACCTCCACCGCCGGCGACGTCGACGTCGACGTCGACGTCGCGGCTGCCGCGCGCGCGAGCGCCAGCGTATCGTCGGTGCTGCCGTCGTCCACGACGATGATGCGGTCGAGCCCCGCGGGACGCGCCGCCTCGATGCGCCGGATGACACCGGCGAGCTGCGCGGCCGCGTTGTAGGCGGGGACGACGACGCACAGGCTCATCGCGCGCCGGTGCCTCCGGCGGAGGCTCGTCTCGCCACGGTCGCGTAGCGCGACAGGTAGTCGGCGACGATCCCGGGCAGCATTTCGGCCAGCGTGTGGCGCGCCCGCCAGCCGAGCAGCCGCTCCGCCTTCGCGACCGACGGAATGCGGCGGACGGAGTCGTCGTAGCCCACCCCGTAGAACGACGCGGCCGAGACCGGCCGGGCGCGGGGCGCGGGCGCGTCGGGCCGCAGGGCTCGAAACGCCGCGATCACCTCCCTGGCCAGTTGCCTGATCGTCACGTCGTTGATGGCGCTGCCCAGGTTCACGATCTGCCCGGCGCAGGCGCGCGGGCGACTCACGATCCGGACCACGGCGTCGACGAACTCCGCGACATCGACGAACGACCGCCGCTGGCGACCTCCGTCGACGAGGCGCAGGTCGGTCCCCGTCAACAAGGCGTGCATGAAGGACGCGAGGACGCGCGGGATGCCCTCGCCGTCGACGCCGGGAATGAAGTCCATGCGCGGCCCGATGACGTTGAACGGCCTGACGATGGTGAACTTCAGGCCCTCGTGCACCCCGTACGCCCAGATCACCCGTTCGAGCAGCTGCTTCGCGGCGGCGTAGGTCCAGCGCTCGCGATGAACGGGCCCCAGGAACAGGGCCGTGTCCTCCTCGTCCATGTGCGCCATGCGCCGCCCGGCGACGTCGAGCGCGGCGCGACCGTAGACCTCGCACGTCGAGAAGTGGATCAACCAACGCCCGCGCTCCGCGCACAGCCGCACCAGCGGGACGAGATCGCTGTAGTTCGCGTCGATCACCGCGAGCGGCCTCGTGTTGTAGAGGGCCGGGTTGCAGAGCGCCGTGAGCGAGATGACCACGTCGACGCGCGCGGTGAGCTCCTCGAGCAGCCCCTTGTCCTCGATGCTGGCGCGGATACGCTCGACGCTGGACGGCGCCCTCCCCGCCGCGGGCGCCAGCTTGCCGAAGTCGAGGTCGACGGCGACGATCGAGATCCCCGGCCGCGCCGCCAGCGCCGGCACCAGGTGTGAGCCGATGAACCCGCCCGCCCCGAGCACGGCGATTCGCTTCGGTCGTCGCGAATCGATGCGCGTGATCGGCGTGCGGCCGGACGGCGCACGAGGTCGCGCCCGCTCCGTCATTTCTTCTTCTTCTTCTTGTTCTTGCCCGCGGGCTTCGCCGTCTTCGCGGACGCATCATCCTCCTCGTCGCTGCCACCACCCGACGCGGCCGCCTTGGGCTCGGCGGTCCCGGCCGCATCGGCCTTGCCTGGCTTCGCACTCTTTTCGGTCTTTTCGGTCTTGGCGTCCGCGCTCTCGTCCGCCTCGCCGCCGCCCGCCGCGGCCTCACCCCGGAAGATGTCGGGCCAGCGATCGTTGCCCGAGTGGTACGTGAGCCGAACGGCGGTGTCCGCAGGGGAGCCGACCTCCCACAAGTAGATCTCGTAGTCGGCGATGTCGTGATCGTGGCCGCGCTGGGTGGCCGCCCACACCAGCCACTTGCCGTCCGCCGAGAGCTGCGGAAAGTACTCGTGCGATCGCCGCCCCGGAATATCGATGAGCGTGATCGCGTCCAGGTCCGAATCGCTCTTGGCGGCCTTGCCGCTCGCCATCGGCAGGTGCAGCACGCGGCTGCCGCCGTTCCCGGTCGGGTGCACCCAGTACACCTCGTCCCCCGCCGGGGTCCAGTTGATCTGGCAGCCCTCTCCTGTCCGCGTCCACGTCTTCTTGCGGATGTCCCAGATGCCCGTCTCGCGCTTCGACCCCCGCAGCGTGATGGCGATATAGTGCCCGTCCTTCGACATCTCCGGCTGCTGCATCAGGGCGCCGTCGAGCTCCGGGACCTTGGCGCTGTCGACCAGCAACGTCTCCTCCCCACCCGCGAGCTTCCGCCGCAAGATCTGCGTCACGCGCGCGAAGATGATCTCGTCGTTCGAGATCCATGTGCCCCAGCTCGCGTTGTCGACGATCTTGGTCTCTTCCTTGCCGTCGGGCGTGACGGTGAGGATGTCCCACTTGCCGTCGGTGTTGGCGTCACGCTCGAACACCCACCCCTTCTTGCTGCGCGTGAACAGGATCTTGCTTCCGTCGGGGGAGAATCTGGGGAACCAGTCGACCGGCTCGCCGTGGGTGATCGGGTGCACGTCGGACCCGTCCGTGTTCATCACGAATAGATCGTGGTTTCCGAGCCGCGAGCTGGACCAGACGATCTTCCCGCCCGCCTTGGCGCCCACCGAAGCCATCGCGGCCTTCTCCTTGTCGTCTGGTTGTTCGTCGCTGCCGCTCGGGGCGCCACCGCCGACGGTGGCGCACGCGCTCATCGTCCCCACCGCGGCCAGGGCGGCCAGCCAGACGCTCGCCAGCGCGCCCGCGCGGCGCGAGGCCCGTGACGACCAGGAGGCCGCTGGCGACAAGAAGCAAGGATTCGTGGCTCGGATCATCGTGCGCTCCCGTCAGCGGGCCGAACGGCCCGGTTCGTGGACTGGCCTCTCGTCGCGCTCGCGGCGATTGGCTCGAAACATGCGGTCAGACCTGCTCGAACCCCGCGGGGCCGGTATCCCAGCTCAGCGACCGCCTGCGCGGGGTCCAGATCGGCGTGATTGGTGAACCCGGCGATGGCGTACGGGGTGATGGGCGGATTCCTCATCACCCGACCTAGCACCGCAGCCACGGCACGGCAAAGCGAAACCGGCAGCGGCAGGAACGGCCGGGACTTGCCTTCGAGGCCAAGCACCAGGCGCCCGAGCTCGCCGAGGGTGACGGTTTCGCCGCCGCTCAGGTTGTAGGTACGGCCAAAGCTCACGTCGTTCCCGGCGATGCGCGCCAGGCCGTCCACGACATCCCCGGAGAACACCGGGCGCTTGCGCGCCTGTCCCGCCCCTATGAACGGCACGACGGGGAAGCGCAGCAAGTAGCGCCGGAACAGCATGAACTCCTGCCCGCCAGACTCGTCGTAGACCAGCGTGGGGCGGACGATCGTGTGGGCGAAGCGCGTCTCGCCCGCCACGATGCGCTCGGCGGCGAGCTTCGATTCTCCGTAGGGCGTCAGGCGCGGATACACCACCGACGCCGACGAGACGTAGACGAAATGCCGGACGCCGGCCGCGGCGGCGGCCGCCACCAGGTTCGCCGTCCCCTGACGGTTGACAGCGTCGTAAGCGGCTGGGTCCGGCGCCAGGATGACAGCGGCCAGATGGAAGACGGTGTCGACGCCCGCGCACGCGGGCCGCAGCGACTCGGCGTCCCGGATGTCGCCCTCGCGGATTTCGGCCACGACTCCCTCGAGCCGCGCGCGCAGCGGATCGCCCGGTAACACCAGCGCGCGCACCCGAAAGCCGTCGGCCGCCAGGCGGTGGGCCAACCGTCGCCCCACCTCCCCGGCCGCGCCCGTGAGCAGGACGAGGCGGGTCATGGCGCCGTCCCGCCCGCGCCGCCGACGGCCGCCATGGCCCGCGACCAATCGAGGGGCTTCCAGTTCCCTATCGCCAGCTCCCGCGCGGCGAGCTCCCACACCACGACCTGCTTCCCCGCCAGCCGATCCTCGCCGCCCGCCAGCGCGTTCCACAGGAGCTGCCGGGTCGCGAACGCGCCCGAGTCGTTCTGCGCCATCACGTCGACGTCGCGTCCCAGCGCCCGCGCCAGGTGGGCGCCGAAGCCGGCGCCCTCGCCCCACCCCATCTGCTCGAGGCCGAAGACGTTCGTGAAGCTGTCTCCGAGCAGCAACACGGCGGCCTTGTCGCTCGATTCGAACAGGGTGCCCTTGTCGTCGCGAACCTCGTGAATCGTGGCCGGCTCCGGAGCGTACAGCGTCTGTCCCTCGGGGAGGCCCAGCATGTCGGTCACGTCGCCGACGCGAAAGATCTGCTTCGCGACGGCGTGCCATGCGCGCGGCGCGGCCGCCATGCCGGCGCGCGCGCGCAGAAATTGCCCGAGCTCGCCGGCCACCTCCTCCATCCATTCCGGTCGCCAGTGCGTGTCCTGCTCGAGGAACCGGGGCGGATCGCCCGGCGTCAGACGGGGTGGCGTGGGATCGAACACCAGCACGCCGGCAGCCCGAAGCTCGGACGCCAGCCGCTGCGCGTCCGGGTTCTGCGGCGGCGCGCTGGCCGCGTCCCGGGCGCGACCGTCCAGCTCGACGGGCTGCAAGGTGGCCTTGTCCGGCACCGGAAACACGACCAGAGGGATCCGCCGCCCACGCAAGTACGCCGCGAAGTCCAGGATGGCGGGGCGCGGGTCGGGGAAGACGGCCGCCCCGCCCTCGTCCAGCGCCACCTTCTTACGGCTGGCGATGATCCCCGCATCGAGGAAGCCAGGCCCGCCGACCGCCGTCACGCCCGGGCCGTAGTAGAGCCAGCCCGCGCGCCGGCCCAGGACGGCCTTCGTGTTCCCGTAACCGCCGTAGCGCGTGAGGAACGCCTGCATGCGTGGCCGCACGTACTCGCGCGGTGTCGACGCCTTGTCGAGATCCTCCTCGAATTGCTTGATGTTCTCCTTGTTGGGGGCGTGCCGGAACAGGTCGAGCAGCACCGAATCCTCGCCGGCAACCTTGTCGCGTACGGCCTGACCGATGGGCACCGCGTAGATGACCAGCAGGAACGCGACCACCAGCACACCCGCCAGGGGTCGCGCGATGTCGGTGTGCAGGATGCCGCGGCGCAGGTTCTCGTCGTGCGAGGGATCGGTGGGGCCACCCCGGCTGGGGGCCGGGCGCGCCGGAATCGTGGGTGTGGTCGTCGCCATTGGAGCTCGGTCAGAACTGGAAATAGAGAAACGGGTTCGCGCTTTGCGTCCACATGATGAGGATGGAGAGCGCCAGCAGCCCCAGCGCCCCCGCTACCCGCGGGAGCGTGAGTCGGTTGGTGAACGCCCAGGTGTTCGGCGCCGCCCACACCAGCACCACCGCGAGCGCGAACACGGAGACGTGGAGGCGCGTGTACAGCCCGCCCGCGGGGACATCGGAGGCGGCGGTCACCGCGGCGAGGCCGAACAGAGACTTCAGGAACGTGACCGCCTGGCCCAGCGTCTTCGCGCGGAAGAACACCCAGGAAAGGCAGACCACGAAGAACGTGATGCCAACGCGGACGGGATGCGGCAGCCGGCGGTAGACGCTCGCCTTACCCTGCGCGCGCTCGAACGCCAGCATCCCGCCGTGGATGGCGCCCCAGAGCACGAAGTTCCAGCTGGCGCCGTGCCACAGCCCGCCGAGCAGCATGACCGTCATCAGGTTCACGTACGTGCGCCCCTCCCCCTTCCGGTTGCCGCCGAGCGGGATGTACAGGTAGTCGCGCAGCCAGGTCGAGAGGCTGACGTGCCACCGCCGCCAGAAGTCCGTGATGCTGTCGGATTTGTAGGGCGAGTCGAAGTTCTGGATCAGCACGAAGCCCATCATCAACGCCAGGCCACAGGCCATGTCGGAGTACCCGGAGAAGTCGAAGTAAATCTGGAACGCGTAGCCCAGGAGCCCGAACCAGGCGTCGTGCGCGTGCAACGTCCCGGCGCCGAAGGCGGTGTCCGCGACGTGGCCCATCGGATTCGCGATCAGGATCTTCTTGCCCATGCCGAACGCGAAGAACGCGACGCCGCGGGCGAACTTGTCGAGCGTATGCCGCCGCACGCGCATCTGCTCCTCTAGCGCGGCGTAGCGAATGATCGGGCCGGCGACGAGATCGGGAAAGAACGCCTCGAAGCACAGGTAGTCGGTGAAGCGCCGCATGGGGCGGGCGTCGCCCCGGTAAACGTCGATGGCGTAGCTCATGGCCTTGAACGTGTAGAACGAGATCCCAACCGGTAACACCACGTGCAGGATAGGCACCGCATCGGGCCCGAAGCCGAGGCCCCGCGCCAGGGCGTTCAGGTTCTCTGCCACGAACCCGGTGTATTTGAAAACGGCGAGCAGGCCCAGATTCGTGACGATTGATACCACCAACAGTGCCTGCATTTTTCCGGTTCGCGGTACCTGGCGATTGATAACAGGCGGAAGTCCGTCCTGGTCTGGAAGCCCCGACAGCTTCAACAGCCCAATACCGCAGAAATAATCGACACTAGACCCGAAAAACATCAGGACCGCCCAGATCGGGTTGGCCCATCCGTAAAAAACGTAGCTCGAAACGGCGATCAACGCCGTGCGCGCCCGGAACGGCAACAGGTAATACAGCCCCAGAACCAGGGGCAGAAAGTAGAAAAGGAAGACGTGGCTTGTGAAGACCATGCTGTTCCGCGCCGGGATCAGAGACAACGTTTCCGGGCATCAACCTCTATCAAATTGTTGGGGCGACATGATAGGGTGCATTCGCTTTTGGTTCGCTTCTCGATGCGCGGCGTTTCCCAATCCGCATGAAGCACCCCAGACCATCATTGTTTCTCATGCTCGCCTTTGCTTGCGCAACGGCGTGTCCCTGGGCGCTCAAATGGCGCGAAGGAAGGCGTCTTGCTGAACGCCTCAAAGCATTTTCCGGGTCTAACGAAGATGGCGCGATTGGCAGCCGCTCGTCGCTGCTGGCGAGCTTCACGCAGGCTGATCCGGCGCTGCTCGTTCGCGTCGGCGAGATATCGCCGATGCTGGCGAGCTGGCAGACCATCGGCGGATGCGGCGCGGGCGCGGGCGCGGGTGCCGGCGCTGGCGTCAAATGGATTGGCCGCAATGTCACGGGCGGCCTGTTCAATGTTCAGGAGCAGGTGCTGTACACGAAGCTCGGAACCAGCGCCAATCCCGAACACAGTTTCTTTTTCAACACGCTCGTTACGACGGACATCGGTGAGAAATGGAACGCTGGAGTGAACGTTCCCCTCATCTACAAATACCTGATCAACCCCAACCCTGTGGATCCGCCTGTCGACTGGTCTAACGCGGGACTGGGCGACGTGAGCTTGCAACTTACCCGCAGGTTGGGTCGAATCAATGCGCTGACGTTGACGGGAATCGTGGGGCTGCCGACGGGGACCTATGACGCGACCTACACGCCCACCGCAAAAATTCTTAATGTCATCAACCAGACCTCCCAGCTCGGATTCGGGAGACCGACGGGCACCTTGATTCTCGACCAGACGCTTGATCGGGTGTGGGGGGTGCTCGTATTCGGAGGCGTCGCGTCCTATCGCGGGGGAAAAAACAAGTTCGATAGTTACCGGGCTCCAAGCCTCACCGGCTATGGCTACGCCGGCTACTTCTGGGGACCGTTCGTGCCTGCGTTCGGTCTGTCGTTGACCGGCTTCGATGGCCACGATCTGGATAAGAACGCGCAGCAGAACACGCCCCTCCTGGCCCTCGCCGCCAACATTTCGATTGAATGGTCGACGGAGTACTTTGCCGTGCTGCTGGCCGGGTCGATTCCCTACAAATGGGACGGCGTCCATCAGGACGACATGGGCCTCCCTCGCACGCCATGGGGCTGGGCTCCCTGGACCGTCGCGCTGGGGATCGCCACAGCACCGTTTTGATGAATGTGGCGGACAGGCCGCCACTCACGTCTTGACCTGGATCTGCCCGCGGCGGGAAGTCTGGACGGACGGGCCCGGAAAGAAGGAATCACATGTCTGACCACGCCACTTCGTCGATCGTTGCTTCGAGAGCTTCACGAGCGAATGACGGTCGGCCGCCCGGGGCATCATCGGTCCTTGCCGGCCTGATGGCAGCCGCGCTGATTGGGTTTTTCGGAGGCGCATGTGGCCTGCAGGCCCATCCCACCGCCGGCGCTTCCGGGGGAAGCTCGGGCGTTGGCACCGGAGGTCAACCGTCATCCGGTTCTGGCGGCACGAACGGCAGCGGGGGCGGAACGTCGTCGGGGTCGGGAGGACAGCCTTCTGGCTCGGGCGGCGCTTCCTCGGGGTCGGGCGGACAACCTGCCTCGTCGGGCGGAGCCCAAGGGGCGGCCACCGGAGGCGCGGCCTCGGGCGGCAGCAGCAGCACGGGCGGCTCGAACGGCTCCGGCGGCGCCAGTGCCACGGGCGGATCCAGTCCAACCACCGGCACCGGTGGCAGCGGCCCCAGCGGCGCCGGCGTCATGATCAACGGGACCTTCGTTCCCAAGGAGAAGGCCGTCGTCATCATCCACTTCGGCCACTCGAACATGATGGGGATGGCGAACAAGCCCACCAGCCTCATGCCGTACTTCTTCACCACGGTGCCCGGGCTCTGGAGCTACAAGGGCACGTTCACGGCCGCCAAGGAGCCCACCGCGCCCCCGACCGTAGCGGCCGGGATGACCCAGAAGACCGCGGGACCGGGCATGGCGATCCTGCAATCCGCGAAAGCGGCGCTGACCCCAGGCAGCGACGTCCAGTTCATCTCGGTCGGGCTGGGAGTCGCGATGGAGACGACAATCGACTACCAGAAGGGCGGTCTCTACTACCCGATCTTCATGAACTGGGCCGGGCAGTTGAAAGGGAACGTGACGTTCGGGGCCATCGTGGTCATGCTGGGCATCACCGACGGCGAGCACCTCCCGGCCGCGCAGGTTCCCGGGTTCCCGATGCGCATGGCACAGATCATCTCCGACATTCGCGCCGATCTGGGTGAGCCGAACCTGCCGGTGCTGTTCTGCGACTACGAGCAGATGGCGACGGGCCAGTTCCTGCCGACCGGCCCGATCGGCAAGGTGATGACGCCGCTCATTCGCGGCCTCCCCGGGATGATCTCGAACCTCGTGATCGTTCCCACGGACGGTCTCGAGATGCAGGACGATCACCACTTCGACATGCAGGGCCACAAGACCTGGGCGGATCGGGTGGTCATGTTGATGCAGACCAACAACTGGTTCCCCTGGAAGTAGCGTCGAGCCTGCGCGCCGGTCCCGCGCGATCGGGGATTTGGGTGTATGCCGGCGTCATCGTCGGCGCGTTCCTGGTGGCGCTCGGCCCGATCGCCGACGGCGACATCTACTGGCACCTCGCCGCGGGGCGGGAGATGGTGGCGAGGCACGCGCTGTTGCGCGCCGATCCGTTCACGACGAGCGCGGCTGGGCGTCCCTGGATCGACGTTCACTGGCTGTTCCAGCTCCTGGCGTTCTGGATCTTTCGTGTCTCGGGCTTCGTCGGGCTAGCCGTCGCCAAGGCCGCCGCCGTCGCGGCGACCGCGGCGATCTCGACCCGCACCGCCGAGCGGGCCGGAGGCCCCGTCGCCCGCGACGTCTGCGCGGCCACGCTGCTCACGACGCTGTACCTCGCCCGCCACCTGCTGCCGCTTCGCCCGATCATCGCGACGGCGCTGTTCCTCGCCGTGTTCCTGCACGCCCTGGAGAACCGGGGCCAGGCGCCGCGACGCATTCCCTGGCACCTGCCCCTGCTCCAGGTCATCTGGGTCAACTGCCAGGGCCTGGCCCCTCTCGGCCTGCTCCTCGTCGGAGCGTACCTGGCGGAGGCTGCCCTCGCCCGTGTTGGCTCGCGAGTGGATGACCGCGGCGCCTCGTTGCGCCCGCTGCTGCTCACGTTCGCGCTCTGTGTCCTTGCCTCCTTCGTCAACCCGTTCGGACGAGCCGGGGTGGCGCTGCCCGCGCACCTGCTGGCGCGGATCGCCCCCGGCCAGCAGAACATCTTCAGCACCGCGATCGCCGAGAACATCCCGCCGTTCGTCCTCGAGCGAACGTCGCCCGAGCAGATCGGACACTTCAAATGGGTGCTGCTCGCCATCGCGCTCGCCCTGGTCGCGTTTCGGCCGCGGCTGCGCCTGGCGCACGTGGTCCTGCTGGTGGCCTTCCTGGGGCTGGCCCTGGTGGCAAATCGAAACGTTCTCTTGTTGTATCTGATGGCGCCGCCGCTCATCGCCATCGGCATCGGTGCTGCCTTCGGTGGGGCTGCGCCGGGCATAGCGGCCGCGCCGCTCCCGCCCATCCGGGCCCGCTGGCTGGCGCACGCGGCTCACCTCGCATTGGCCGCGCTCGTGGGGGTGGCGACGCTGACGTTCTCGCGCGAGCCCGCGACGGGACAGCCCACGCCGTTTCATTTCCCGGTCGGCTCCGCCAGCCGGCTCGCGGAGCTCGGGGCGAGCGGGCCCGTCTTCGCGCCGGATCACGCGGGCGGATATCTGACCTTCACGGTGCCGGGCCTGCGCCCGTACATCGATACGCGCCTGATGCTGCACACCGCGCCCGAGTACGCGGCCTACCTGGCGCTGCTCGATGATCCAACAGGATTCGATGCGCTGGCCGCGGCGCAGGGATTTCGCTACGTCGTTCTGACGACCGGCTATCCGGACCGCTACCTGCGGCTCGCCGCCCAGCTCGCGCACGACGACGAGTGGAAGCTGATCTACACCGACGGCTCCGAGCTGCTCTACGCGCGCGGCGGGGCCGGGGCCGCGGCCGGCGACGGTCTGGACCTCGGCCGTCGCGAAACGATCGACCACATCGCGAACGAGCTCGGCGGTCGCTTTCGCGGCCATCCCGCGCTCGAGAATGCAGCGCGCCTCAACCTCGCGCGAACGCTCGCGGTGCTCGGACACGCGCGCCAGGCCCTGTACCTGCTCGGCACGGTCGACACCCGCGCGGCCACCCAGCTCCGCGCCCGCGCCTACTTCATCGACGGCGACCTTGCCGCGGCAGAGAGCCTGGCGCGCGTGCTGCTGCAAGACGAGCAGGACCGCGCGAGCCTCACGCTGATGGCCGAGATCGCCCTCGCCCGAGGGCGCGGCGAGGACGCGCGCGACTGGCTTCGGCGCGCGCTCGCCATCGATCCCTACGACCCCGAGGCGCGCGCCGCGATGAGCCGCCTCGACGGCGCCGCGCCGCGCCGCCCGTGACGAATCGATGCAAGCAGCGATGCGAGCTAGACACCCTGGAACCCGCCGCGCTAAGGTCCGTTTGCTCGGACGCGGCCCGGTGAGGGACGCGACGCTCTGCTTCAAAGGAGTCCTATGAACAGCCGCGCATGGCCTTCGTTCTTGGCGGCCCTCGCCGTTTGCTTCACGGCGAATCAGGCAGCCGCCCACATCCAATTGACCTGTCCGGTTGCGCGCTACGCGTACAGCGCATCCGGTATCAAGACGGGACCCTGCGGAGCTTCCACGGGTAAGAAGTCCAACATGGTCACGCACCTGGTTGCCGGGCAGCAGCTGCTGGTCACGTTCACCGAGACCATCTATCACCCCGGGTTCTTCCGCATCAGCCTGGACCCGACCGGCGCTGACACCTTCCCCGCGATCAGCCCGACGCCGGAGAACCCGGTGATGTCGCCGGTGCTGGCGGACAACATCCTGCCCCACACCAGCGCGGTGACGGGCGGCAAGCGCATGTTCGTGGTGACGATCCCGAGCACGCCGTGCGCGAAGTGCACGCTTCAGCTCACTCAATTCATGATGGACAACCCCACGTCGGGCTACTACGAGTGCGCCGACGTCGTGGTGGACGCCGCGGGAACGCCGTTTTCATGCGGGCCCACGGGAGCCGGCGGAGCGAGCGGAGGTGGCGGAGGGCCCGGCGCGGGCGGGACCAGCGGCGCGGGCGGCGGTGGGGCCGGCACTGCCGGTTCGACCGGAGCCGGTGGCACGCAACCAGGCTCGGGCGGAGCCTCGTCGAGCGGGACCGGCGGAAACGCCACGACCGGATCCGGAGGCGCTGACGCGAGCGGCTCCGGCGGCGCGGGCTCGGGCGGCGCCAACGGCTCGGGCGGCGCGAGCTCGGGCGGCGCCAACGGCTCGGGCGGCGCGAGCTCGGGTGGCGCGAACGCTTCGGGCGGCGCGAGCTCGGGCGGCACCAACGGCTCGGGCGGCGCCGGCTCGGGTGGCGCTGCCTCCGGTGGCGCCGGATCGGGAGAGTCGAACAACGGTTCCTCCGGCGGTTGCGCCTACCTGGAAGGCGACGCCTCGCTTGCATCGACGCTCGCCGCCTTCGTGATGCTGGCGCTGGCCTTCGCGGGCGGACGCCGGCGATGGTCGAGGCCGCGCTGAGGAACACGAACGGCGCTCCGCCCTGCTCGCCTCTCGGCCCGCAATTCGATAGAACCGACCTGCCCCAATCACAGGGCCAAACCAGAACCTCATCGAGGAGGATCCCATGATCAAGACCGTCATTGCTGCTGTCGTCGCGGCCGCCTTCCTGACCGCGATGCCCGTTCGCGCCGAAGACAAGGCGGGCGCCCCCGCCGCCGAGAAGGCCGAGAAGGCCAAGAAGGAGAAGTCCGAGAAGAAGGACGACAAGGGCGCCAAGAAGGACGACAAGGCCGGCTGGTAGTCCGTCGAGCCCGGCCTCGCGCGGCTGCCCGCACTCCGTGCGGCGCGGCCGCGCGTCTCGTTAGAGTCCGCGAAGAAACGCGAGCAAGTCGCTCCGCTCCGCCGAAGAAAACGCGCTGGGCTGGTTGGCGTTTTCGGGAGCGTGCACCTTCGCGCCGTCGGGATCCGTTCGTCGAACCACGTCCTCCAGGGTCGCTGCGCTCCCGTCGCTGAAGTAGGGCGCCGCGGCCCAGACGCCGCGCAAGGAAGGCGGGTTGTTCCCGCCTTCGCCCAGCACGGGTGTGCCGACATCGTAACGACGGGCGCTGGTCAAGACGAGCCGGCCCGCTAGCACGGCCGCCTCTTGCTCAGGCTGTGGCACCACCCGCGCCGGCGTCGTCGCGGACGAGAGCTCGTGGCACTCGCCGCACCGAGCCCGGAAGACCGCGAGGCCGCGGCGCTCGGCCGCGGTGAGCGCTCGACGGCCGACGGGCACGAATGGAGACGGTTCGAGGGGAATGCGCGCCATGTACGCGGCGAGCGCCGCGCGCACTGCCTGCGGCGACAGCGTCACGTTGACCCAGCGCGCCCCCGCACGAACCCGAAGCGAGACCGGGTACTGGTCGTAGCTGTCGGGCGCGTCCTCGGCGCCTTGCGCGTGGCTGGCCACGATGTTGTCGGCGAACGCGGCAAAAGTGTCCGGGCGGCCGAGGCTCAAGAACGGCTCGGTCCCAACGAGACCGCGACACGTCTTCGTCATCGAGAAGAACCGATCGCGCTTTGCGGGATGGCGCCGGCCGTCGATATGGCCGTCGGCGTGACAGGCGGCGCAGGTGTAGATGGACAGCGGTCCCGTGGCGACGTTGTTCGGCACGAGCGCGCGACTGTAGAACAGCAGCTCTCCGCGAGCGGCCGGGGTCGAGCGTGCGGGAGCGCCCACCACCACCGTGTCCGTCAGCGCGGCGGCGCCGGGGCCCACGCGCACGAACGACAGCGTGTCGCTCAGTCGATCCGCGGTCACCGCCCGGTTGCCGCCGAGAAAGGCGATCGCGGACGGATTCGAGCCCACGGCGATGGCCGGCGCGCCGCGAAGCCCGCTGAGCGGAGCGACCAGCAGGTTGTCGGAGCCAGCACCCACCAACGCGACGTGCCCGCTGTCCTGGTCGACGGCGAGGGCGTCGAGGCCGACGAGCGGGTCGCTGGCGCGCTCGGACAGGTTCAGCGTAGTGCGGCGTCCCGGTCCGGGATCGACGAAGGGAACCTTGGCCCCGGGGCCAGCAGCCCTGAAGACCAGGACCACGCTGTCGAGGCCTTCGACCGCCAGGTGCGGGCGCGAGAGCGGACGATCCTCGTGCGTGGCCAGCAACAGGGCGCCGCGCCCGTCATCTCCAGGAAGAGGAAGAGGAAGAGGAAGAGGAAACGAAGGCTCGGCCGCCGTCGTCGGCGCGCGCGCGCGCGATGGGAGCACCTCCAGATCGAGAACAGGGGCGGCGGTCGCGATGGTCTGCACCGCCGCGGCGACGCCCCCGTCCGCCGTCACCGGATGAACGCTCACCGTGTGCCCGATGAAGTTCGCCACCAGCAGCAGCGGCTGGCTCCGCCCCGCATCAACGTCCGGGGGAACGAACCGGACGGACTGCGGAAACAGGCCGGTGGGAGCGAAGCGCGGTGGCCCTGCCCCCGGCGTCAGCGCCACGATCTTCACGCCTCCACGCGCCGGAGAGGCGACGTACGCGAACCTCCCTGCGGGATCGAGCGCGAGGCCGCGGCTCCCGTGCTCGGGGCCAGCGTCCACGGCGCGAACCTCGAACGCGTCCGGCCGCGCGCCGCGCGTGACCACGCGCAGCGCCGGATCGAACCGGCATGACACGACCACGCCTCCGCCCGGCAACGCGCCGAGCGCGTCCGGAAAACGACAGATGCGCAGCGAGGTCGCGCGCCGCGGGCGCGCCGCCCCGACGTCGATCACGTCCAGCCGGTCGGCGGTCGACGACGCGACGTAGAGAAGATCGCCCGCCGCATCGACAGCGAGCGCGCGCGGTCGTCCGTGGCCATCCGCGTAGTCTCGAACGGGCGGCGCCGCCGCCGGCACGGCGCCGGGCCACGGAAGCAACACCAACAGGACCGCGACCGGCAGACGGCGACGAATGCCAGCGGCGAAGCCGCCCCTATTCCCACGCATCGTAGGCTTCGAAGGTCATGGCGTAAGTCGCCCGACCTTGCGTCGCCGATCGCAGGTCGGTCGAGTACCCGAACATCCGCCGCAGAGGCACCTTGGCGACGATCATGCGCAGCTGACCCCGAAACCCGACGTCCTCGATCTGCGCGCGCCGCGCGTTCAGATCCCCGAGCACGTCGCCGAGGTTCGCCTCGGGCGCCGTGACCTCGACGCGCATGATGGGCTCGAGCAGGCGCGTGCCCGCCTCGCGAAACGCGTTGCGCATCGCCTCGCCCACCGCCGCCTTCTCGCCGGGTGGGGTCGAGGCGTCGGGCCGATATTCGAGGCCGGTGATCACCACCTCGATGTCCTCGATGGGATAGCCCTCGGGGCCCGAGCGCATGGCCTCGCGCGCGCCCTCGAGCGCGGCGTCGGTGATGGCGGCGGGCGTCTCCGGCACCCGAGGGGCGCCCGGGGCCTGGTGAGGTCGAGGGATGTCGAGCCGCAGGACGTTGCCCGCCGCGCGCGGTCGCGGGGCGACGCGGACGCGCGCGTGCCCGAACAGGGATTCGTCCTCGATCACGCGCTCGAAGCGGGCCTCACCCTCCGCGGCCTTCGCCAGCGTCTCGCGGTAGACGACCTGGGGCCGGCCCACGTTTGCGTCCACGCCGTACTCGCGACGAAGGCGATCGACGATGATGTCGAGGTGCAGCTCGCCCATGCCGCGGATGATCATCTGCCCCGTCTCGGCGTCCTCTCCGAACCGAAACGTTGGGTCCTCGTCCGCCATCTTGCCGAGCCCGAAGTCGAGCTTCTCCTTCTCCGCCTGGGTCTTGGGCTCGATGGCGCGCGCGATGACCGGCTCGGTGATGTCGATGCGCTCCAGCAGGATGGGCGCGCGCGGCGAACACATCGTGTCGCCGGTCCCCGCGTCGCGCAGGCCCATGGCGACCACGATGGACCCCGCTCCAGCGCGCTCGATGCGCTCGCGACGGTTCGCGTGCACCGAGAACAGCCGCGCCACCTTGTCGTTCTTCCGCGTCCGCGGGTTGTGGACCTCGTCGCCCGGCTTCACCACCCCCGAATAGATGCGCAGGTAGACGGCCTTGCGTCCCTCGTCCATGGCGACCTTGAACGCCAGCGCGCAAAACGGCGCGGCGTCGTCCGGCGGGCGCGTGGCCTTCTCGCCGGTCCCCGGCACCGTGCCCTCGATGGCGGGGACATCGAGCGGCGACGGCAAGAAATCACACACGGCGTCGAGCAGGGGCTGCACGCCCTTGTTCCGCAGCGCCGCCCCCGTCAGCACCGGCACCAGCCCACAGGCGATGGTCCCCTTCCGCAACGCCGCCACCAGCGCCTCCTCGCCGACCGGCCGCCCTTCCAGAAAGTCGTTCGCGATGGCGTCGTCGAAGTCCGCCGCCGCCTCGACCAGCTTCTCGCGGGCGGCGGCCGCGGCGGCGCTTTCACTTTCGGGGATGGGACCCACCTCGGGCTCCTCCGTCTCCTCCCCGCTGAACGTGAGGCCCTTCATCCTGATCAGGTCGATCACGCCCTGGAACTTCTCCTCCGCGCCGATCGGCAGCTGGATCGGGATGGGCCGCGATCCCAGCCGGGTGCGAATCTCCTCCACCGCACCGGCGAAGTCCGCGCCCATGCGATCCATCTTGTTGATGAACGCGATGCGCGGCACGTGGAACTTGTCAGCCTGCCGCCACACCGTCTCCGACTGAGGTTCGACGCCGGATACGCCGTCGAACACCACCACCGCGCCGTCCAGGACGCGCAGGCTGCGCTCGACCTCGATGGTGAAGTCGACGTGTCCGGGGGTGTCGATCAGGTGAATGTCGTGCCCGCGCCAGGGGAAGCTGGTGGCGGCCGCCGTGATCGTGATGCCGCGCTCGCGCTCCTGGGGCATCCAGTCCATCTGCGCCTCGCCGTCGTGGACCTCGCCGATCTTATGGATCCGCCCGGCGTGAAACAGGAAGCGTTCGCTGACCGTCGTCTTGCCCGCGTCGATGTGGGCGACGATGCCTATGTTCCGAACACGCGTGATCTTTGCGGGGGCCGCCATGTGAAGGCCGGGAGTATATGTGACGATCCGGCCGATTCGACCCGGCCGCGGCGGCCACACGAACGCCCCGCCCGAGGAGGGGCTGGCGCGGCCTACCCGTTCAGCTTGATCGCGGTTCCCGTGATCTCCACGCCGGGAGCGTGCGCCGTGATCGACGCGGCCGCCCCCTGGAAGAGGGCCTCGATGGTCCCGGTGACGGCCACCTGCTTCGCTGTGATCTCGACCCTGTCCGGGGCGATGGTGATCGAGCTTTCGCCAACCTTCAGCGTGATCTGGGCCTTGCTCTCGATGGTTATGATGCCGTCCGCCTTCACCCCATAGGTCTTGGTGATGGTCTCGGTCTTGCCCTCGGTGATCGTGATGGTCTGGTCTGCGCCGTGAACGTTCAGGGTGTGGCCCTTGTTGAACGTCTCCGTGACGAGATTGGTGACGGTCATCTCGTGCTCGTCCTTCAGGGTGACCGTGTCCTTCTTGGTCACGGTCGTGCTGCGAGTCCCTCCGACGGTGATGGCGTCGTTGGCGCCGACGCTGAGGCTGCGGTTCGCCTTCACCTTGATGTTGTGGTCCTTCTCGGCCTGAACGTACAGCTCCTCTTGACCCTTCTTGTCCTCGAAGCGGATCTCGTTGAAGTTGTCGGGCCCGCCGCCCTTGCTGCTGCGGGTCTTGATGCCGCTCTGGGTCTTCTTGGCGTTCGCGTAAGGGGGCTTGTGCAGGTTGTTGTAGACGCGGCCAGTGACGATGGGCCTGTCGGGATCGCCCTCCAGAAACTCGACCATCACCTCCTCGCCGATCCGGGGAGTGAACTGAATCCCCCACTGCTTCCCCGCCCACAGCGACGCGACCCGAACGAAACACGGCGTGCTCTCGTTGTCCTTGTCGTCGTCGGCGCGCTCAGGATCGTTGGGCTTCTCCGGCCCGAGGCGCTCCCAGTGAAACCGCACCAGAACCCGACCGAGGTCGTCGGTCCAGATCTCCTCGGGGTTGTCGTCGTCCTTGTGGGGGCCGACGACGATCGCCGTCTGCGGTCCCTGAACGAAGGGCCGCGGCGTGCGACACGGCGGCCGAAACGGCAGCTGCGATGAGACCAAGGTCAACGAGCATTCGAAGAAATCGTTCTCCTCGCCACCGCCACCGCCACCCGACTCGGGATCGTGGCCATGCATCTGGTAGTCGGCCCTCACGACGAGGTGCTCCGTCTTGCCGTCGCTCCACGGCGCCTCTGTGAGCATGAAGATGTTGCCGACGCCGAGCCCCCGCGTCGTCCCG